>Ga0233437_1002959_pt1 | contig 23762 bp, 17 predicted proteins | sample SI_122_August201_FD_182714 | JGI IMG/M metagenome (GOLD analysis project Ga0233437, IMG submission 182714) | Seawater microbial communities from Saanich Inlet, British Columbia, Canada - SI_122_August2016_200_MG | ecosystem: Environmental > Aquatic > Marine > Inlet | place: Canada: British...
AGGTTTATGGTGGTTATGGATTCATTGAAGAGTATCCCATGGCACAGCTTTTAAGGGATTGCAGGATAACATTGATTTATGAAGGCACAAACGGTATCCAGGCCATGGATCTTCTTGGAAGAAAACTTGGCTTAGATAAAGGTAAGCCCATCATGGATCTGTTTGGTGAAATGCAGAAAACCATAACTGTTGCCAAAGGCCTGCCCGAACTTGAAAAACAAACCGCCAAAATTGAAGAGGCCTTAAACAAACTGGCTGAAGTAGCTATCCACATGGGGCAGACAGCTATGTCTGAAAAAGTATTAAACGCTTTTGCCAATGCTCATCCTTTCCAGGATGCGACAGGGGATGTCACCATGGCATGGATGCTGCTCTGGAGAGCCACTATTGCCGTAAAAAAACTTGGAAAGGCAAAAAAGAAAGACAAGGCCTTTTATGGAGGGATCATTAAATCTTTGCAGTTTTATGTGGACACACAGCTTCCAATCACAATGGGCAGATTTAAAGCATTAATGAACACCTGCAGTGTTGCTGTGGATATTGAAGACTCAATGTTTCCAGGTTAAATATATTTAAATTTTATTGTTACAAAAACGGGGTGCTTTGAATTTCCAAACACCCCGTTTGCTTTTTTATTTTCACTTTAAGCTACAAACAATGAAAATTTTATTATACACTCTACCAATAATTTATTGGAACTGGTTAGACAAGCCATGATCTTTCTGAAGATTCGGGCATATAAAAAATAACGGATTTGATTGTATCCTCCATGAAAAACCTGAAAGAACAAAGCCCGCTGGAAGCAAAAATTAAAAGGCTTGAAAAAGAGCTTGAAAATGTAAAGGACAAAGAACAGCAATACAGGCACCTGTTTGAAAAGTCTCCCATTATGATTTATGCCATTGACAGGAAAGGAAAATTTTTAAATATAAATCAAGCCGGGGTGGAATTGATGGGCTATGATTCAGCAGATGAGATTATCGGAAACAAATTCCAGGATTTTTTTTTCAAAGACCTTAATGAGTTTCAAACCTATGAAAAAAAAATCCATACCCATGATGTCATTACTGAATTTACAACACAGATGAAAAAAAAAGACGGGAGTGTATTGTTTGTAAACCTCACCGGAGCTTTGAGGACAACGGTTACAAATAAGCTGAAAGGATATGAGGGATTTGTAACAGACATGACCGGGGAATTTGCGACCAAGAAGAAAATCAAGGAATCCGAAGAAAAATATAAAGCCATACTGGATAACTCATTGGCCGGTATTTATATGTTTCAAAACGGAGGTTATTTCAGTTATGTAAATAAGCGTCTTGTAAAAATTATGGGCTATGACAGTGCGGATGAGATTATCGGGCGAAGGTTCTGGGAAATCGTGGCTCCTGAAGACCGGGAACTTGTTAAAGAAAGAGGCCTTCAAAGAGAAAAAAAGATAACCTATCCCCAGCAATATTCCTTTAGAATGATAAGAAAGGATGGATCTGTCATCTGGGTGGAAATGAGATGCTCTCATGCACCCTATATGGGCATCCCGGCTGCAGTTGGTAACTTTATCGACATCTCAAAAGAAAAAAAGGCCCAGGAAGAAATCCAGATGCTTTCAAGGAAATTAATTGAAGGAATCGAGGAAGAAAGAAGAGCCATTGCATCTGACCTCCATGATGAATTCGGACAGGCATTGACATTATTGCAGTTCAACATGGAATCCATGCAGAAAGCCATACCTTCAGATCTGGATGATTCTAAGCAGGTGTGTAACAAGATGATGGAACAGATCCAGAAACTGGCTGAAAAAATAAGGAACACAACATCACGGCTAAGACCGGATTTGCTTGATCATCTAGGGCTGGTACCCGCTTTGGAATGGTATATCGAAAATTTTAAGGATCAGGTTAAAAATATTAAAATTGATTTCCAGGCAATTGGGTTTAAACGCAGACTGCCACCTGAAGTGGAAATAGTTATTTACAGAGCTTTCCAGGAAGGTCTGAATAATATAACAAAACATTCCAATGCGAATAGAGTTGATATCAGGCTTACAGGAAGTCATCCAAAAGTATTTTTTATAATGCAGGATAACGGTATTGGATTTAAACAGAAAGATAATGGTATGCCCGGGGAAGGTTTATCAAAGGGAATTGGATTGCTTTCCATGAAAGAAAGGGTTGCTTCTTTGAAAGGAACTATTAAAATAAAATCAATTATTAATAAAGGAACTAGCATAAGGATTGAACTTCCTATGAAATAAAAGGTGTAATTATTCAGGTCTTACGCTTGAAACCGCCCTGTCTGATAGATATTTGTTTCGATGCTAAACGCTTAACCTCCTGCAAATATCCATCAGACAGGGCTTTGGGGATAACTTTTTTTAACGGGCTGAACAATTACTAAAAGGTTTATAAATGAAAAATATTAAGGTCCTCATCGCAGATGATCACGCCATTGTCCGGGATGGTATTCAGCAATTATTAAAAAAGGAATCTGATTTAGAAGTCATTGGCAAGGCAATTGACGGGAAACAGGCCCTTGACATGGCTAAGGATCTGAACCCCGATGTTGTTCTTCTGGATATTGCCATGCCGAATTTAAATGGACTTGAAGTTATAGATCTTCTCAGGGAGTCCTTACCTGAAAGCCAGATTGTCATATTATCCATGCATGCAAATGAAAGCTATGTACACCGGGTTTTAAAATCGGGTGCTTTGGGATATGTCCTGAAAGCATCTCCCAGCACAGATATTGTTGATGCCATTCGAGCAGCACACAACAAAGAATATTTCTTAAGCTCAAAAATAAAAGCAAATGTAATTAATTCATACCTGAAAACAAAAAAAGAGGGCGCCACAAAAAGAGGCTATGATCTTCTTTCAGAAAGAGAGCAGCAGGTTTTCCGATTGGTTGTTCAGGGAAGTTCAACAAAAAAAATTGCTGATATCCTGTGTGTCAGCCCAAAGACCATTGAAAAACATCGAAGCAGTATATCATCAAAACTTGGAACCCATGGCAGACTGGAGATGCTTAAATATGCTATTAAAATTGGTATCGTCAACCCCGAACTATGGGACAGTTAAGGTAGGGGCCACCCCCGCAAAAAAGGGGGAAGCTCCCCATTGATGATTGAAAGCGAATTGCTTAAAAAACATAGTGGATAATAAAATTTATGGATAATATGATATAAATAATTTTACACCGGCAAATAAATGGAAAGGATACTAGCAAATGGATTTTACAGGGAAAAAAGCGCTTGTCACAGGATCGGGTGGCGGAATAGGCAAATCTATCGCGCTCCTGCTGGCTGAAATGGGCGCTGATATCGTCGTCAATGATGTTTCAATTGAGAATGCACAACAAACAGCCAGGGAAATTATATCCAAAGGCAGAAAAGCGCTTGTATCAAATGCGAATGTAGTCAATGGTGATGAAGTCAAAAAAATGTTTAAATCCATTGCATCGGAATTCGGCCGGATAGATATCCTTGTAAACAATGCCGGAATTACAAAAGATTCACTTTTGATGGATATGGAAGAAGAACAATGGGACCAGGTTATGGATGTGAATCTCAAAGGGGTATTTTTCTGCTGCAGGTATGCTGCAAAAATGATGTCTGAACAGCAGTATGGAAAAATCATAAACATCTCTTCTGCATCGGGTCAGATTGGAAATATTGGTCAGGTAAACTATGCAGCCAGCAAAGGCGGGGTAATTTCAATCACCAAGACTCTGGCCAAAGAGCTGGCAAGATATAATATTAATGTAAATGCAGTAGCACCAGGATTTATCAGAACTCCCATGACACAAACCGTGCCTGAAAAAGTAGTAAACTATCTCATCGGACAGATACCCTTAAAACGCATGGGAGAACCCGTAGAGATCGCCAATGCAATTGCATTCCTTGCATCGGATATGTCTGAATATATCACTGGACAGGTTTTGTCAGTCAATGGGGGTATGTATGTTTAAAAAGAAAAATAAACCCAGTAAAATCATGTCGGCTGTTGAAGCACTGGGTCTCATAAAAAATGGAGATACTGTAACCACCAGTGGATTTCACGGTTCCTGTGTTGCGGAAGACCTTATTATCACTCTGGGCGAAGAGTATGTCAAACATCAAACACCCAAAGACCTGACCATTGTTTATTGTGCCGGCCAGGGCGATTTCAAAACAACGGGTCTCAGCAATCTGGGACACCCGGGACTGGTTGCAAAAATAATTGCCGGTCATTTTGGAGGGTCTCCAAAGCTTTCCCGGTTCGCGCTGGACAATAAAATTCAGGCCTATAATTTTCCCCAGGGCGTTCTGTCTCAAATGTTCAGGGATATTGCCGCCCATAAACCGCGCACCATCTCCGCCGTGGGCCTGGGAACCTTTGTAGATCCGAGACTTCAGGGCGGCAAGGTGAACCCGCTTACCACTGAGGATATGATTGATCTGATCGAATTTGATGGTAAAGAGTACTTGTCCTACAGGACATTTCCCATTGATATTGCCATATTACGTGGAACCACTGCGGATGAACTGGGGAATATTTCCATGGAAAGGGAAGCTTTGACCCTGGAATCACAGGCCCAGGCCATGGCTGTTAAAAATTCAGGTGGAAAGGTCATTGTCCAGGTTGAGCGTATTGCAAAACAAGGGACCTTAAGCCCGAGAGATATTGAGATCCCCGGAATTCTTGTGGATGCCGCTGTCATAAGCAAACCTGAAAACCACTGGCAGACCTATGCAGAGCCGTATAACCCCGCCTACAGCGGAGAAACAAAGGCACCCATGGCACTGGTTCCGGCACTTGACCTGAATATTCGAAAAATAATTGCCCGCCGTGCGGCCATGGAACTGCGGCCCGATGATGTTATCAATCTGGGTATCGGTATGGCCGATGGCATTGCCAATGTGGCCAACGAAGAAGGCGTGCTTGATGAATTTACACTCACGGCAGAACCCGGCATCATCGGTGGCATGCCAGCTGGGGGTCCAGCTTTTGGTGCCTGCATGAACCCACATGCCATTATTGCTCAACCCTCACAATTTGACTTTTATCATGGAGGAGGTCTTGATATTTCATTTTTAGGGCTTGCCCAGGTAGACAATATAGGCAACAGCAATGTCAGCAAGTTCGGCCCAAAATTCTCCGGGACCGGAGGGTTTATAGACATTTCCCAGAATGCCAAAAAAGTGGTATTTTTAGGAACATTTACAGCCAGAGGCCTTGATGTACAGATCAATGACACCTCCCTTACAATAAAGAATGAAGGAAAGGTTAAGAAGTTTGTAAACGAGATAGAACAAATTACCTTTAGTGCCAAACAGGCCCTGGATACAAAACGGCCGATTCTCTATATAACGGAAAGATGTGTTTTTATACTGACGGATCAAGGGCTTAAACTCATAGAAGTGGCACCGGGTATCGATATTGAAAAGGATATTATGGCCCAGATGCAGTTTAGACCGAAAGTTGCGGATAAAATAAAGCCAATGGATACAAGATTATTTTCCAAAGGCCCAATGGGGCTTGCCAATGATATCCTGTAAACTTTTTGAACAACAACAATAATCAAGGAAGAACAATTGACTCCAAATAACAAAGATGATTTGAGTGTTCAGATTATTAATAAGGCCCTGGAATCTGGTGCTTCTCTTGCTGGAATAGCCAATATTGCTGAACTTAGAAACTCTCCCTCCCATATCCTGTCAGGGAAAATGCCTGAATTCCTCAGTGCGGGAACCAAACAGGTTGACGGCAGAAAAAAGGGGGAAATCTCCTGGCCTGACGGGGCTAAATCTGCTGTTGTCATTGCCGTTGAGCATCCTCTGGGAGCGCCGGATATGGATTGGTGGCTCAAAGGTTCCAAAGGCGGGACAAAGGGAAATGTCAAATTGATCGCTGTCTTTTCCAAACTGGCTGACTGGCTTGAAAAAGAAAAAAAAATTCAATATATCAAACTTGCCTACCATGTCGAGCATGGTGCTGTTTTCATGAAAGACACTGCTGTGCTAGGCGGACTTGGATGCATAGGTAAAAACAACATGCTTATTACCCCCCGATTCGGGCCGCACATACGTCTCAGGGTCATGCTGCTGGATGAAGCGCTGCCCTCCACAGGAATGATTAATTTTGACCCCTGCTCTGACTGCAAGGAGTTTTGCCGAAAAGCATGCCCGCAAAAAGCCTTTGATAAACAAATCTATTCGGCCCAGGAGCACGGACTGAGTGAGTTGCCGGGAAGAACAGGCGTATACAGCAGGATCAAATGCAATGCCCAGATGAAAAAAAATGAAGAACGCAGCAGGGATGTTGACATTGAAGGCAGTGATAAAAAAGGGCGTGAAGTCAGATATTGCAGAATCTGTGAAATGGCTTGCCCGGTTGGCAAGTCTTCTTAATACAAGATTCTCTACTCTGGCAATCGCATCTTGTTGTCTTATGAATAGCTATACCCGTTCAGGCCAGTTTACCTTTCCATCGCTGGATGGGACATATTGACAGGCTCTATGTCGGGCTACACTTGTGGCGGAAAAACTCGGGGTTCCCTCAAACAGTTCCCGCCACTTAACGCACCGCCCGCCAGAGCCTGTAACAACACGTCCCAAAATGCTCATTCAAGGCAAATTGATCTGAACTAGTTGCTGTACGGACTATTACAATCATTGAAGAGGATAAGACCAAATTTTATTTTTCAAAAATCATTTACGAGCTTGCTATACCCTCCAGTGGAAGGGTGATTGCCTTACGGGAGCATTATGGGTCATGGCTTACAAGCTCTTGATTACAGTAGCGGTTAAGCCGCCATGGTGTTTGAGCGAAGAATGAGCGAGTTCATGGCGGTCAGTGGAGGTAATCATAGAGCTTGTAGCAATGTCCATACAGCGGACGTAAGGCGATCATCCTGGAACGGGTTATGCAAAATTTCTTATGGCAAATATCCAGCCTGCCATCTTTTGTTCTCATTTATTACCAAAGATGATATACTCGTTCACTCAATGCAATTTAATATCGGAATTTAAAAACAATTTTTGATGGAAGAAATAAAATGAAAAATTTTAAAGCCAATGGTCTGTCCCTGTTAATCGGAAGCCTTCCCATGGAAAGCCATGAGAAAGCCACAAAACTTGTTCTTGAGTACACACCTGATATCCCTCTCTGGGTACAATTGCCGCTTTACCGGGAAGAGGGAATGGTCCCTCAATTTCTTCCCGGACTCCCAGGGTTTACCAATGGATCGGACAAAAATCTTCTGGATACATCAAAGCCTGAATTTAATGAAGAATTTCTTGCCTTTTTTGAGGAATATATCTCCATAACCGAATCCGGAGCTGATCTTTGTACCTCAAGATTTGCATTGTCAGGCGCACGGGGAAAAGGTTTTTTTGAATTTTTAAAACAGATCGATGAAAAAGACGGCTCATTTATCGCTTTGAAAGGTCAGGTAACAGGTCCCATAACTTTCGGGACCGCAGTAAAAGATGAAACGGGTAAAGATATCTTTTACAACGACCCTTTAAAAGATGCCGCCATAAAAAAACTGGCCCTGAACGCCAGATGGCAGGCCCATGAATTTTCAAAAAGAGGGGCAGTGCCCATTATTTTCATTGATGAGCCTGCATTGGCAGGATTTGGAACCTCTGCGTATATTACCATTACCAAAGAGGATGTCATTCAAAGCATTGAAGAGATCATCCTGGAGATACATGCTGAAAAAGGTCTTGCCGGTGTCCATGTCTGTGCCAATACGGAATGGGATATGCTTTTGGGTTCAGGGCTTGACATTATCAGCTTTGATGCATTTTCCTTTTTTGATAGATTTATCCTTTATCCTGAAATGATTAAAGCCTATTTAGACCAGGGAAAAATCCTTGCCTGGGGAATTGTCCCCACAGGCAAAAAAGATGTGATTGCTGAACAAACCGGCCAGAAACTTATTCAACTGCTCCACGCCCAGATGGATGAACTGGCAGACAAAACAGGGGTTGATAAAGAGACCATTATATCACAATCCTTTATTACCCCGAGCTGCGGGACGGGCTCTTTGGATCTTGATACTGCCAAAATGGTATTAAGACTGACCAAAGAAGTGTCAGCAGCATTCCGGCAAAGATAAAACCCAAAGCAATCCTATTGATTCTCTTTTAAGGCTTCTGCTGAAAAATCCTTGGACCGTCTTTCAAGATCTTCAAAATATACAGGATAGCTTTTCTTTGACGCGGCCATGATTGTTTCCCATGGAAGGTCGGAGAATGTTCCATGATCCTTTACATATTCCATATGTTTGTTCCCGGATTGGTCAAAGGGATGGAAGATAGAATCTTTTGTTCCGTCAAATTCCAGAGGCTTGACATTAAAATTGGTGCACAGCGTAAGATTGAATGCAGGGGTTGCCTTTACCCATTTATTGTTTAAAAACATCTCCGTATAGCCGTGGTAAATATATACATCCGTTCCCATCAGTCTCATCAGCCGTTTTGTGGTCAGATGATTTTTAACATCGGCAAACCCAAGTCGTGCCGGAATCTTCTGACTCCTGGCACAGGCAGCCAGAAGCACAGCCTTGGCCACACAGTATCCATCTCCTCTGTTCAGGACAGCGCTTGCCTTCATGGATTCTTTGAACGGCTCCATGCTATAGGGGTTGTATCGGATGCCGTCCCGGACGGCATAGTAAAGTTGAATTGCCTTTTGGATCTCTTTTTCACCTGATTTGATATTTTTATTCGAAAACTCAATCACTGCCGGATGTTCACTGTCAATATAATATGTGGGACTAAGATATTTTTCCATAATTTAAACCTGTGTTTATATTTTCTCCAAAAAAATCATATTGCGATTTAATCCACATCCCCACAGGTGTGAGAAACATAGAAACCAAAAATGAATTCCATGTAGATTATTAAATTATGAGCTATAACACAATATAATTTCGGATTAAAATTGTTGTCGCATGTGGAGTGTCATAATTTTCTGCATCATCAAAGCTATTCGCCCAATCAATGTATGGTTGTTTTGGGATGATGGTTATTGCTGTTCTGTTGATTGTTTTCATTGTATTAATTAATTTACCCTCTAAAACGGTGTAAACACTTCTCTCCCATCCCTGGCATCAAATAAAATTTGGGAAACTTTGCTAACCCTTGCTGTAACATGAAACCCTTTGATATGATTCTCTTTATTTTGTCCTGAATTGAATTCTGAATTAGATTTTTGATTTTCAATACATTTCCTGATTTCCGCTCGTTTCTCTTCAGATAGGTACATGAGAATCTCCCATTTCAGATTATGGCGAATATGGAACTGAGTTTGTTATTAAGTTTATTACACTTGGGGGAAGAGAATTCAAGGAATAAAGCGAATCTGGTTAAAAATAGGGGTTTTTACCTATTGACGCACTTGTTCTGGTTTGTTAGATCTGCAAGCAAGGTGCCGAAACTATGACAAGGTTAAAAATATAATCAATCATATATTGAGGTGAAATCATTTCCAATTATCAAATATCAAAAGAACAGAGTCGAGTAGCCCTTGAGATTTATCTTGTAAAAAAGGCAAAAGAAAAAGCAAAAAAACTGGTAATAAAAGATAAGCTCCCAGGTAATTGGGACGATTTTTATTATCCTGATGAACTTAAAGATTGCTTTTTTGTTCATGACATAGAGGAAGGCCCTTCTCATGAAGAAGCCTCCCGTATAATTGCAATTTCTAAAAAAACTGGAGAAATAGTTTCTGATTGTATTAACCCGGAAAAAAAATATTCACTTTTTTTTTCTTAACTGCTCTCCTTTGAATGTGATTCTTACAGATTGAATTTTATAAAACTGAATTACGATTGAGGATTTTTGGAAATAATTTTCTGGGGGGCTAAACAAGATTTGCTCTATCTCCAATTATGTAGCGTCTTTTTTTTTGTTGTGTGATTTTCTATACCAGTGGAATGAAAATATTTCGCACTTCAAGTGTTGACGCGAATATCAATTTTTATTACTTATTTCATGTTTGTTTTGGGCCTAAAGGGAAAAAAATTGACATTCACTATCTCCTATTTTATTGTTTGAACCAGACAAATTTGATAATTTAATCTGCATTGGGAAAATAAAATAATGATCCTGATTCTAAAGGGTTTTATCTATTCTTTCTGTTTGTTTTTTTTATTGTTTTACGGGGGAGCCTGCACACCCCCCAAGCAGTCAGATATAATGCCTGAAAACCGGACAGGAATCAAAACAGAGGAGATTTTGATCGGGTCATCCCTCGCCCTGGGGGGACATGCAGGATACCTGGGAACCCAGATGCTTCAGGGAGCCATGTCTTATATCCATCACATCAATGAAAAAGGCGGAATCCATAAAAGAAAACTTAAACTGATTGCCCTGGATGACCGGTATAACCCCACTCAGTGTCTCTATAATACACAGAAGCTGATACTTGAAAACCAGGTGTTTGCCCTGTTCTGTTACGTGGGGACACCGACCACGGTGAGAATTATTCCCCTGGTCAGTGAAGCCAGGATTCCTTTGGTTGGTATGTTTACAGGGGCAAACCGCCTTCGCCAGCCTGTCAACCGGTACCTGATCAATATTCGGGCATCCTATTACAAGGAAACCCAGGCCGCAGTTGACCTGATCGTAAAAAAAAGGAACCTTGATAAGGTGGCGGTCTTTTACCAATATGACGAATATGGATTTGACGGACTCAGAGGTACTGAGATAGCGCTTAAAAAGTATGGGTTGATACCGGTGGCAAAGGGATCTTATGTCAGGGGGACCCTGGATGTGGAGGCCGGTCTTGAAAAAATTATTCAATCCGAAGCCCAGGCCGTGGTCATGATCGGGACCTATGATTCCTGTGCTAAATTTATTAATCTTGCCAAAGAAAGTAACTTTTCGCCCTTGTTCCATAATGTATCTTTTGTCGGTTCCAAAGAGCTTGCCAGAAGGCTCGGGAAAAATGGGGAAGGGGTCATTGTCACCCAGGTTGTACCGCCACCTAATTTTGACCGCACAAAAGAGTCGTTACCCGGGGTAAAAGAATATATTACATTGCTGAACACATACTATCCCAACAGTAAGCCCAGTTTTGTGGGGCTTGAAGGGTATCTGAATGCAAGGATTCTGACAGAAGGCCTCAAACGGGCCGGCCAGGACATCACCCGGGAGAAATTTATCACTGCCATTGAATCCATCCATCAATATGATCTGGGAATAAAAAACCCTTTGTCTTTTGGGATAAATGACTACCAGGGGCTGGATGAAGTCTATTACACCATGATTAAACAGGGTGAACTGGTGCTGATCAAATGAATATTATAAATAAATTAACACTCAAAAATAAAATCTTTGTTTCCTGCCTGGGATTTATCCTTCTGGTCAGTATTCTGATCGCTTTGTTTACCCGGTCGCTTTTAATTACAGGATTGACCAGTGAATTGAAAAAAAGAGGTATCGGTATTGCCCAGAGTATTGCTGACAGTTCCAGGGTGTATATCCTCACAAAGAACCGGGCTGAACTGACAGCACTGGCATATGATGCAAAACTTGGAAACCGGAAGGATATTGTAAAATATCTGATTATCAGTGATAACCAGGGAAATATTCTTGCCCACACCTTTACAAAGGGATTTCCCCTGAATATAAAAACAATTGTGAAAAATCAGGATTATACAAAAGAGCACATCACCAGTATTGATGTGGACAGGGATTCTGTATTCCATGTGGTGGTTCCGGTCGAAGAAGGTATCTATACTGTCGGGTCTGTCCAGGTTGGTCTTGAAAAGCAGCATATCGAAAAACTGATCTCCAATTTAAGACTTGTGTTTTTAAGTTTCCTCTCCATGGTGAGTGTTATATTTTTCTTTTTAAGTCACAGGCTCGCCCTCCATATTACAAAGCCGGTGTCTTCCCTGATCCGCTACACAGACCAGCTCACCAAGGGAAATTTCAATATTATGTCTAATTATGATCTGGATAAAGAGAATTCCGAGGCAGGTGCAAAAGATGATGAAATTGCCAAGCTGACCAATTCATTCATCAAGATGACCTCCCAGCTGAAACAGTCCACTGACAAACTTAAGGAGTCCCAGAGAAAATACAGATCCTTGTTTCAAAGCGGCCCGAATCCCATATTTGTTGTCAACAAAAAGACCTTTGAAATTCTGGATGCCAATCCCAATTCCACGGAACTGTTCGGATATGACAGGGAAGAATTGATTGGAATGAGCCTTTCCACTCTTGGCAGCCTGGATGATGGAAAAATTACACCGGAATATTCTGAAAGCGAAACCATGGTCATCAGCTCAAAGGTCAAATTTTATAAAAAAAACGGTGGGTCAGTGTTTGTCAATATCCACTCAAGCCCTTCCGAATATAGGAATGAGGATGTGATTATTGTGGCGGCCACAGATATCACAGAGCTGGTTGAAAAGGATTCCCAGTTGATCCAGGCCAGTAAAATGACCAATCTTGAAAAAATGTCTGCCGGGATTGCCCACGAGATCAATCAGCCCTTGAACGCCATTAAAATGGGTAGTGAATACCTTTGCATGATGGATGAAAGAAAAAAAAAAATTGAAGAAGTAGACCGAAGGATGGTGTTAACACAGATCAGCAGCCAGGTGTCTCGCGCGGCTGAGATCGTGGGTCGTCTTAAAACGTTCTCAAGGAAAGCGGATTTTGCAAGAGAAGTGATCAATGTCAATAATTGCATCCGATCGGTAAATAAGATAATCGGAAGGCAGATTACCCTTCAGAACATTGATCTCATATTGGATCTGAATGAATCAATCCCATCGATTCTGGCCCATAATAATAGGATGGAACAGGTGATTTTCAATCTTGTAACCAATGCCAGGGATGCAGTGAATGAAAGAATAGAACTGCTGAAAGACATCGAAAAAGGGAAGATCACCATCTCATCTTTTTTTGACCATAAAACTGTCTGTATTGACGTATCTGACAATGGTGCCGGAATTGAGTCAGATCAGATGGACAGCATTTTTGAGTCTTTTTATACCACAAAGGAGATGGGTGAGGGGCTTGGACTGGGTCTCCCCATTATCCAGGGAATTGTAAGGGATTATAATGGAAATATCAGTGTAAAAAGCACACCTGGAAGCGGAACCCATTTCAGGATCATGTTCCCGGCTCACTGGACCGGAAAGGATGACGTCGTATGAATCAAAGGAAAATAAAAATTTTAGTCATAGATGATGAAAAACCAACGCTTTCCATGTTCAAGCTTTTCCTGAATGCTTATGGATATGAAGTCTATATTGCAGAAGACGGGGTAAAAGGACTGGCTCTGTTCGATGAGATTTCTCCTGAGATCGTTTTTACGGATATCAAGATGCCGGGAATTGACGGGCTGGAAGTCCTGCGCCGAATCAGGAAAACGGGAAAACCATCAGAAGTCATTATTATCACCGGTCACGGAGATATGGAAAAAGCAGTGGAGGCCCTTGATCTGAATGCATCTGATTTTATTAACAAACCGGTTGAAAGACTGGCGTTGAACTCAGCCCTTGCCCGGGCTGAAAAAAGAAGAAAGATGCCCTTAAACCAATGCTTTGAATTTTCAGAAAGCAGGGATAAGCACAGACTTGTCATTTCAATAAAAGGAAAATTTACCTCATCAGCAAAAGACGCATTTTCTGTTCTATTTAAAGATGAATCCCTTCTAAATGTCAAAGAGGTATGCATGACACTGGATGACAGTTTCTCTATTGATCGTTCCGGTATATCTCTTTTAATGGAAATCATACAGAATTTAAAACAGGGGGGGGTCTTAATTGTCATGGAAAATCTGTCTTATAATTATGCAAGGGTATTTCAGATGGCAGGAATTGACAAAATAGCACTATTAAAAGAGGCCTTGCCGGTCGAGTAGCCGATAAAAGGGTTATCATGACAACTCGATATAATCCTCCCAATATTTCAGATTTTGTCAAACGGCAGCATCTGTTTATGGTCCTGGATAAAAATTTTCACAAACAGAATTTCCTCATTACTGGGCAGGCGGCCCAAGGCAAAACAACGTTTGTGGCATCCTATCTGCAACGATCACAAGATCCTGTTTTGTGGTACCATCTTTCAGAGGATGACTGCGACCATACCAAATTGTTTGACAGGCTCGTCAGGGGAATTAATGAACAGTCCGGGATAGAGGGTGAAGAAAGGGAGATGACCATTCCAGGTAGTATCCTTGGAACCGAAGAGGGATTGTTACGGCATATAGAAGGATTGTCCGCCATTCTTAAAACGCTTTCATCTCCCCTGACTATTGTGCTGGATGATTTAGAAACTGTTCATGAAATATCATCAGGTTTTCGTTTGATTAAAGGGCTGCTCAACGACAGATTTGAAAACTTAAGGTTTTTTCTTTTGTCCAGAAATATTCCGCCTTTCAATATCCCCCGGCTGAAGACAGGACACACCTTTTTTACGCTCAATAATGAGGACCTGGCGTTTACCCTTGATGAAACCAGATCATTTTTTGCCGGAAAAGCGATTGGGAATACCGTTGATGTGGAAAGAATACATAAGATTACGGATGGGTGGGCAGGCGGGCTGACCCTGGTATCTGAATCCCTGCGGCAGTTCAAGAAACTGCAACCCCTTCCGGAGCGGTTGTCATCGGAAGTTTTCAATTTTTTTTCCCGGGAGATTTATAGAATTCTTCCAGATCAAATCCGGGAATTTTTAATTAAAACATCTGTCCTTCATACCATTGACCTTGAGATTGTGAATCATCTTTTTGAACCGGTTTCCGCACTTGAAATATTAACAGAACTTGAAAAACGGAATCTGTTCATCCAGAGAATTGATTCAGATACTAAATGGCCCAAATTCAAATACCATAACCTGTTCAGAAATTTTTTACTGCAGGATCTTTTAAAGACAAAGGGCAGTCGGGCCCAAAAAAAACTGAATCAAAAGGTCGGACAGCTTTTCTGGGAAAGGAAAGATCATGAACAGGCAATGAATTATTTTGTCGAGGCAGACGCATATTCAGATATTGTCCATATTATTAAAATCAAAGGGACCGATTATATTATTAACAATAAGATGTCATGGCTCAAAAAATGGATCAGCCACCTTCCCGATGAAACGATTGATAATGATCCCTGGCTTATCTTTTTTAGGACAATGACTCGGCGGATCAGAGGTGGAAAAAAGAATATCAAGGCTTTTAGGAAAGCATTTTTTCTTTTTGATCAGGTGTCTGATATCCGCGGTATGCTGTTGTCTATCGGGTATCTCATTGAGGCGTCAGTTTTTATTCGCCAACCGTCTGGATTAATCCTGGAATGGATTAAAAAAGGAGAAAAACTCCTTCAGAATATTCGAGGGAAAAACAGGTACCCTTGGGCAAGAACCCTTTTATGGCAACAGATAGGCCTGGGATATATCGCTGGTGACGGGAACATACCCAAGGGGGTTTCTGCTTGTCAAAATGCCATTCTTTTAGGCAGACAGATCAATAATGCAGACCTTATGTTCAACGCCTCCATTACCATGACCTTCGGATATGTCCAGGCCGGGGATTTTGTGAATGCAAGACAGATGCTGTCAAAAATAAAAGGGATTACCCGGGAAGGACAAAATCCTGAATACAGGGCTCTTAAAAGCATCGTTGATATAGACTTCGCCCTGAAAAATGGAAGATTTAATACCGTGAAAGAGTTATTGACACGCTCTGAGGCAGACATAGAAAAATTCGGTTTGATATTTCTGTATCCAGGATTTGTTGAAGCCGAAGCATTGCATCTGGTCTATATAAGAAAGTTTGATGAAGCACGTCAGATGGCGGATCATCTGAATGATTTTTCAATTCTGGAAGGAAATGATTTTTATAAGGGAATTTCTCACCGGATCAAGGCCTTGAGTTTTCTACAGGAAGAAAGATTTAGTCCGGCACACCAGGAGATCAAAAAAGCATTAAAAGAACTGAATCAGGCAAAAAAAGGGGATATCCATCATTTTCTGGCTCAACTTCTGCAAGGGCTGATTTTTTTTGGGAACAATGATTTCGTAAAAGCCAGAAACACTTTGGTGCCGGTCCTTGAATATTTTGAACAGATTTCATCTGATCTTAGCAGTACTGAAACCTGTTTTACACTGGGGTTGATCTCCTGGGAATTACATGAAACTTCAGTTGCATTTGACTATTTCACCCAGGGGCTTGAAAAAGCCTTTCCTGAAGCCTATAGATTCTTCCCCTTGATCAGCGAGAGCATGCTGATCAAGTCCCTGCTTTTAATGTCAGCGCATAATAAAATTAAGCCGTTTGAATCTTACGTATTTTCTCTGATTGACCGGTGTGATCCAAAACAGGTGGTCAGGCAAATGGATTGGGTGCTGGCTTCGGGCAGGAAAAAAGAAAAAAATAAATTTATCGAAATGCTGCGGCCTGTTTATAAAAGGCTTTTACCGTGCATCAGGATTGAAACCCTGGGACGATTTAATATTTTTTGCAGACATCAGGTTTTAGACAGCAAGGTATTTGAAGGGGTAAAACCCGTACTTTTGCTCAAATCTATTGTACTTCACGGATCAACAGATATACCAAAGGAAATCCTGATTGATGATTTATGGCCCAGGGCCACGGCAAAAGCAGGGGATAAGAATTTTAAGATCAACCTTCATCGTCTGCGTAAAGCCATTGAACCGGACCCTAAAAAAGAATTCGGATATTCGTATATCATCCAGAAGGCCGGATTAATATCCCTTGACCCTGAACTTGTCACTCTTGACTCAGATGAGTTTATTACATTTAGTGCCAGAGCAGTGGAAAATGAAAAAAAGTTACTATTTGAGACTGCACTTGAATGGTATGAGAAAGCCGTGGACATTTATAAGGGAGATTATTTTGCAGAAGAACCGTATATGGAATGGATTTCCCGGAAAAGGGATCTTTTTAAGACGCGATTTTTTGAGCTTTTGCAAAAAAAAGCAATGCTCCATGAAGAAAAGGACCAGATTGACAACGCCGTGAAAACCTGGAATCTTATTCTTAGTTTTGATCCCTGTTTTGAAGAAGCCTATCAAAATCTGATGATTCTATATGCGGATTCGGGTCAGAAAAAAAAGGCCCTGGATGTTTTTTTTGAGTGCCGGTCAATATTAGAGAAGGAACTGGGAATCCGGCCTGAGGAGCAGACCGTTAATATTTATAATAGAATTAAATCCCGATAACATCCGTGATAAACAGGTTATATCCTAAAGTTTTTCTAACTCTTTTACTATCATTCCCAGATCCGGGCGGATATTAATATCTGATACATGGATAAATCGAATCGTTCCTTTTTTATAATGACACATCGTTGGCAAGTGTGCCTGCATTGGTATATCCTTTCTCTTTGGCTTTTATATCAAGATGAAGGGTTGTGATCTGTTCAAGTTTTGGATAAAAGGCACGGTCAATTTGTCTTAAATCAACCAATTTAATATAATTGTGGCAATTATCGCACAGGTGTACCCGGTATTCCTTTTCTTCATCACTGAAAAAATACTGTTGGTAATCTTTGTCATTGTTATCACAAAAAACGCATCCCATTCTTTTAACTAACCACTCATGAGCGCAGAAACAGCATTTTAAATGCCGGTGTCCATCCTTGTCCAGAAAGGCCATATCCGGATGATTGCCGCAGACAGGGCAGTATCCTTTTTTTAAATCCGGCATATCAATAAGGTAGGCTTCAAGCTGTTCCGAACAGATCCGAAGGCTCGGGGCAATGCTGGCATAACCGAAAAAGACAAGTTCATGTTCCGGGATATTTAAAAGCCTGGCAAGATCACGCAGTGTTGAATCCTGATTATTGAGGATAGCTGAAAAAAGCGTTTCCAGGTTGAAGGATTCAGTCTTGGCAGTCTTTTTTAAGAATTGGGCATTTGATGACAGTTTTGGTGCAAACTCATAGGCCAGGTCACAGATGGTATTAAACAGATGTTCAGCCGATTTGTTATCAATTGTAAACTCAGATTGATCAATTAACGGCATTTCATATTTTTGTTTAATTTTAAGCAGGTCAGGCTCAATTATAACAGGGCGGCACTCGATAGTCTGTTTGCTTTGTTCCTGGGCCAGAAAAATCCGGGCGTAAAAATCAAGAATCAGCTGGTAAGCGGGTCTGTTTTTTTTGATCAAATCAGAAGATTGTTTCAATTGTTCTATCGTTATCATATCCTTATCCTTGGAATGTCTGCCCGGGGATGCAACTCCCCGGGCAGACAGATTTTATGGGTTATACCCGCATCATTTTAGCAAAAGGGCCCATCATTTTTCGAAGGGCAACACTGCGGCTTAAACCGCCCCGGTTTATACCAGCCACTGCATAATCCGCATAGAGCTTTGGATCATGGCCGACAAGATAAATAACATTTACCGCATCAGGGTCCAGCAGCATGGCGTTTGGAAATTTTTGCTTAACCTTTGAAAGCCTTTCCCTGGCAAAGGACAGCATTGAATCTCTGTCTCCAAAGGCCATGGCACCTGCTGGGCAGGCAGTGACACAGGCAGGACTGAGTCCGTTATGAATCCTATCATTACACATGTCACATTTGGCAAGGACGCCATCTGCTGCCTTCCTTGGTATGTTGTAGGGGCATGATCCAATGATTTCATCTGCATCAAGGTTTTTACTGTTTTGGGTATATAGAACAGCGCCTGTTGCAGGATCACGATAGATTGCAGTCTCATCAAATGCAGTTTCAAGGCAGGGGGCATCAACACAATGCCGGCACTGATCCGGGAAAAACAGCCATTCAAGACGGTTATTCACCATTTCTTCATTCATCCTGACAAGCTTATAGGTGAAAGAGGAAAGATCCTGCGGGTTTTGATAACTCCCTATGTTTATTGTTTTTTCAGCAGGCAGGTCATGCCATTGCTTGCATGCAACCTGGCATCCTCTGCAGGCGGTACAAATAGTGGTATCTATAAAAATTGATTTAGACATGTTGTCATCACCTCCTTTAAAGCTTTGTCACATTGACCATAAAGGCCTTGGTTTCAGGGATTCTGGTGTTAGGATCACCCGCCGGCGGTGTCAGAAGGTTGGCACTTTCTTCTGTCCCGGTGGATGGCCAGCGCCAGCCGTAATGCCAGGGAATCCCTACCTGATGGACTGTCGCATATCCAATCTTAAACGGTTTAAATCGTTTTGTTACAACAGCGGTACATTCAAGGGCTGCCCTGGCACTTGAAACATTCACCCGTTCACCGTTTTTAATTCCGCGAAGCTTTGCCAGTTCCTCACTCATTTCAACAAAGACATTGGGCTGCATTTCCATAAGCCATTCCTGGGGCCGGGTCATAAGACCCGTCTGCCAATGCTCTGTTACACGATAGGTAGTTCCCACAAACGGGAATCTCGGATCGCAGGTAGCATGGGCATCTGCCTTGGTGTCATACACCACTGCCGTTGGATTGACTCTCTGGGAACTGAAAAGATTTTTTTCAACCGGACATTCAAGTGGCTCATAATGCTCTGGGAAGGGGCCGTCAGCCCGCCCGGGACCAAAAATCTGTGCATGGCCGTGTTTTCTCATGATAAACGGTTGTTTCGCATCAGCACGCTTTGTCCCGTCTGGATTCTGAAGCGGATACCAGCCACCGTCAGGTACATCCCCAATCCATTTTTTAGAAACATATTTGCCGTCTTTTTCATCACCGGCAAATTTAATGACCCAGTCTTTTTTATCCCAGGGACGTCCTTTGGGATCAACCGAAGCCCTGTTGTAGATAATTCGGCGGTTAACCGGCCAGCACCATGCAAATTCAGGATAAAGCCCGATATTGTTGGGGGCGTCCTTGTTGCTTCTCCTTGCAGACATATTTCCTTTTTCCGTGTAGGAGTTGCAATAGAGCCAGTTACCTGAAGAAGTCGATCCGTCTGCCTGGAGCCAAGCAAAACTTGGTACCAGAGTCCCTTTTTTACAAAGCTTGCCTTTTACTTTAACATCTTTTGTAAAATATCCATTGATTTCTTTGGCAGCCTTATGGGGATCGTATGCGCCATTGGTTTCATAATCCCATTTTAAATTAACAATGGGCTCTGAAAAAACGCCTCTTTTTTCGTATTCTTTCTTGATACGATGGCCAAGTTCCATGATGATATCGCCGTCAGGCCGGCTGTTACCCAGAGGTTTGGGACCCTGGTACCGCCACTGCATCCACCGGCCTGAATTGGTTATGGAACCTTCTTTCTCAACTGAAACCGCAGCCGGCAGCATAAAAACTTCAGTCTTGATTTTGGACGAATCTGTACTCGGGCCTTTCCAGAATGAGCCGGTTTCATTGTCAAAAAGATTGACATTGACCATCCAGTCAAGGTTTTCCATGGCTTTTCTAACCTTGGATGCATTGGAACCGGAGCAGGCCGGATTCTGGCCCCAGGCAAAAAAGCCTTTGATGTCTTTTTTGTACATGGCATCAAAGATATCAAACCAGGAATAGCCTTTGCCGTCATCCACTTTTGGCAGCCAGTTATAACCGAACTGGTTGGATTTATTCCCGGCCTCTCCAAAGAATGATTTCAGCATGCTGACAGAATATTTTGGATAATTACCCCACCAGTTGGCTGATAAGGGATCATTGGTTTTGGGTGTCCATTTGGTATTATAGGCCTCAAGACTGTTATTGGACGCCCGTGGTGTTTTAAGGTAGCCCGGCCAGATATGCCATAACAGGCAGTGGTCGGTGGAACCCTGGACATTGGATTCACCCCTTAATGCATTTACACCGCCGCCGGCAACGCCCATATTACCGAGAAGCAGCTGGATCATGGCCATGGAACGAATGATCTGCGTACCTACTGTGTGCTGGGTCCAGCCCATGGCATACATGATGGTTCCGGCCTTTCCTGCGGCTCCGCTGGCAGCATATGTTTTATAAACTTCTAAAAGCTCTGCTTGCGGGGTACCGGTCACTTTGGAAACCGTATCAAGATCATAGCGGCTGTAATGGGTCTTCATTAGCTGAAATACAGATTGTTTGTGTTTAAGGCTCCGGTCTAATTTTGGAACCCCTTTATCGTCCATTTCAAACGCCCATTTGGATTTATCATAGCTTCCTAAAGCCGGACCCTCTCCTCCTTTTTTATATCCGGAGAAAAGTCCGTCTTTGAATTCATAAGATTTTCCAACAATAAAAGGTGCATTGGTATAGGCTGCCGTGTATTCTTCATTGTAAAGATTGTTGTCTAATATGTATTTAATCATGCCGCCGAGAAAAGCGATATCAGTACCGGATCTTAAGGCTGCATAAATATCTGCCTTGGAAGAGGTCCTTGTATATCTCGGGTCCACACTGATGAGTTTGGCCCCTTTTTCCATGGCCTGGGTGACATATTTAAAAGAAATAGGATGATTTTCGGCAGCATTGCTGCCCATGATAAGAATACAATCACTGTTTTTAATATCAATCCAGTGGTTTGTCATAGCACCGCGTCCAAACGACTCTGCCAGAGCCGCTACAGTTGCACTATGTCAGATCCTGGCCTGATGTTCGATATAGACAAGTCCAAGTGACCGCATCAAGGTCTGGTAAATCCAGCATTCTTCATTATCCAGGGCAGCAGATCCCACAGAGGCAATGGAGGTTGTCCTGTTGACGATTTGCCCTTTGGCATTGGTTTTTTCAAATTCCGAATCCCGGGTGTTTTTCACCCTGCTGGCAATTTTTCCAAGCGCCCAGTCCCAGGAAACAGTCTCCCATTTGTCTGAGTAGGGTGCCCGGTACATGGGCTCGGTCAGACGATTTTCATTTTCAGTGAGCTGCTTAATGGCTGAACCCTTAGAGCACAGTGATCCCTGGTTGATAACATGATCCGGATCACCTTCAATGTTGATTACCCTGCCGTCACCCCTCTTGCTGGTGTGAACTATTGCACCGCATCCGACTGCACAATAGCAGCAGATGGTAGTACTTTCCTTGGCATACTGCGTTTTCAGCAGGGTGGCATGGGATTTGACAGGTGTTAGGTCAAATCCCAGTCCACTGACTGCAACTCCGGCAGCAGTGGCTCCGGAAATTTTGATAAAGTCTCTTCTGTCGAGTTTCATCTAAAAATGCCTCCTTGGCTTAAAAAATTAAAATGTTTGTCCTGATTTTGTCATTTGCGAATGACCCCATTTTGTTTTATTATTTTGTAAAAAGCACCCGAATTTTAATAAAGGAGGTGCCGGTGAAAGCGGTTTTAAAATGAGTGTTTTTTACAAAAACAAACAAATCTTTTTTTATTTATTACTGCAATACCACAAACCAGGTTACAAAAAAGTTACAGGTCCGGAACAACAGGTTTCATAACCTTTAATACGCTTCCTTTGAATTGAATATTTTTTTACACAAAGAATAAATATTGCTACTGATTACAAGACTTATGGTATTTGGGAAATATTCGAAAAGCCCTGACTGGTGAAAGAAGCGTTCAGTGATTTATTTGATTTGACTCGTCTCTAATGATATCTATAAACGATAGTACTTCAATTAAAAAATGATTTTAATATTAGAATCTCAGCTATTCGTCCCCAATACCATGGGAGGATCACTAAGAAAAGTGGCTTAAGCCTTTTGACATAATTTTTGGTTTCTGATAGCTTCAAGTCAGTTCTCTGACAATGATCAAAAGATAAAGAATTAATATTGTGCCCTTTTTAAATGAATTAAAATACACCCTTCCTAACGTAAAAGCATATAGACTCATGCAGCGATTATTTAAAGAGAATCCTATACTTAAGGATATCATCGACAATTCAAATACTGTTCGCCAGGTAAAAAAGGAATTAAAGAGTTGGGCCTTGCAGATCCTTTCCGCAAACCAAAATGCATATTCCTATTTTATCCGGAAAAAAAAAGGAACAAGTCAACTTGAAAAACTAAGGTCCAGGGATTATGCCGCCATTCGCATTCTGGATTATATCAAGCATTCCGGCAGACAATTTAAGGATCTTAATCTCAATGGTGAAATCGTGGAGAGTGATCCTTTTACCATTCTCATACAATGTGCCCGCAAAGGGACTGGTGGTGCCACGCCAGCTTATTTTTATGACATGATTCATCTTTTCAAGCAGCTTTCCGGGCATGAAGATCCGGCACCGCATAAACTTGAAATTTCATCATGGATGGACAGATACTCTTCGGGTCTTGACCCGGAAGTCATCTTGCAGAGAAAAAAAAATAAACTTCGAATACTGAAAATTATTATAAAAAAAATTGATGATAAAAAAATAAAAAGCAAGAGATATAGATTTAAAAAAGGTATGTCCAGGCAAAAAAAAATGGCCCTTGCCAAAACATGGTGGAATGACCATAAATTTCATCTCAAATTCTCAGTCAGAACACCAGAGGATCTGAATGAAATGCTTGGATTTTCCCTTGACAGGGAAGTAATGGACACCATGAAGCGGGCTCGAAAAGTCGGAATCCCCTTATTTGTCAACCCATATTACCTGTCGCTTCTGGATACACAAGTTTCTCCTATTTCTTTGGGAGCGGATCTTGCCATCCGTCAATATATGCTCTATTCAAAGGAACTGGTCAATGAGTTTGGCAATATTAATGCCTGGGAAAAAGAAGATATTGTGGAGGCTGGAAAACCAAATGCTGCTGGTTGGTTCATTCCAGACGACTGTATTCACAGACGATATCCAAATGTTGCTATTTTAATTCCCAAAGGTTTAGGCCGTGCCTGTGGCGGATTGTGTTCAATCTGCCAGAGAATGTATGGTTTTCAATATGGCAACTTGAATTTTAATCTTGAAAAATTAAAAACCAACG
>Ga0233437_1002960_pt1 | contig 23750 bp, 17 predicted proteins | sample SI_122_August201_FD_182714 | JGI IMG/M metagenome (GOLD analysis project Ga0233437, IMG submission 182714) | Seawater microbial communities from Saanich Inlet, British Columbia, Canada - SI_122_August2016_200_MG | ecosystem: Environmental > Aquatic > Marine > Inlet | place: Canada: British...
ATGTTCGGGTCCGACCACAGAATCCCATACTCATCCCCCGGGGTGTAAAGATCGGTGCATTTGTATATGACATCCGCGATTTCGCTCAGGACGCAGAAACCGTGCGCAAAACCTCCGGGAATAAAGAGTTGGCGTTTGTTCTCACCTGAGAGGAGAGTACCGGTCCAGCGCCCGAAGGTAGGAGAGCCTTTTCTGATATCCACGGCAATGTCAAGAATTTTCCCGGCGATGACATAAACCAGTTTGCCCTGAGGGTGTTTCAGCTGATAATGAAGGCCGCGAAGGGTGAACCGCCGTGATTGGGAGTGGTTATCCTGCACAAAAACCTCATTGATTCCCACCTCAGCGTACTTGCCCGTGTGAAAGGTCTCCATAAAATAACCCCGGTCATCTTCAAACACCATGGGTTCGACTAACAAAACTCCCGGAAGTGATTTCTCAGTAAATTTCAAAGTCATTGTTTTCCACCTCCCCTTCTGAAACGATTGATCATCAGTTTATCATAAAAACGGTCTCAAAAGAAACTAAAACACGCATTATCTTGACCAAGCCTCTCATTTTGGGCTATTATTCTTCTGTTAAGCAGGAAATTCCGCAGATAACCAGTTTTCAGAAATGGATGTTTTCCGCTTGCAACTGACCGAGAAATGCCTGGGTATGGAATGATTATTCCTGTAACGTGAGGCCTGAAACCTTGATGGAAACAGACGCATCACATGAAGACAAGGAGAATAGCCGTCAGATAGGCCGGAAAGTCGCTAAGAACTCCGTAGCCGGCATGGGTGCAGTGGGGATTTATTTTTTAAGCCGCCTGGCATTAACGCCTTTCATTCTGCACTACGTCAATCTGGCGGAATTCGGACTCTGGTCCATCTGTTTTGTTATCCTCTCCTATGCCGGTCTGGGGGCCATCGGGGTCAATGGCGCTTACATAAAATTCACTGCTGAGTATCAATCCCGAAACGACCTGACCTCCATCGGGTCCCTTCTTTCCACCGGCATCCTGTGCATGACCCTTTTCTGCATCCTCTTTTATATCATCCTCTACCTGGCCCTTCCCTTAATCCTCAACATATTCCACGTGTCTTCGGAACTCATGGGAATTGCCTCCTTCATGATTCTGGGAACGGCTCTGGCATTCTGTTTCGATTTTACCCTGGGCGCTTTTCGGGCCACGCTCGAAGGTCTTCAGGAAATTGCATTATCCAAAGGGGTCAATGTCTCGGCATCTCTATTTGAAGTCGCCATGGTGGTTGTATTTCTGCCCCTCGGGTTCGGAGTCAAAGGCCTCCTGTACGCATACATCATAAAAACCCTGGCGGAAATGGTCACCTGTACGGGTCTGGTCTTCAGGAAATTACCCGGACTTACGCTTCGACCGAACCTGATTACCAGAAAGGCATTTGAAGATCTCTTTGTTTTCGGCGGCAAGGTGCAGGTGCTTGGCGCCATTTCTATCTGTCTGGCATCTTTTGACCGCATCATGGTTACCGCCCTGCTGGGGCTCAAGGCCACAGGGATGTATGAAGTCGGAGCAAAATTGGCTTTTACCGCCAGGAATGTTTCAGGGGCGGCTTTCGGACCATTACTCCCGGCCGCTTCCTATATGGGAGGGTACTGGGAAAGGGGGGATCAAATCCCGCCTTCCGATCGTGCCGGAAAATATCTCGCCCTTGTGTTTTGCGCCTCAGTTGTGGCCCTGCTCCCCAGTGTATTCTGGATTCGCGAAATCGCGGAAAAGATTATACCGGGCATCCAAAACCCCTATCCTTTTTTAGCGATTGCCGGCGTATTGGTTATGGTGCTGTTCATTATGAAAATCAGAAACCTTCATACCGGACTTCTTTCCGAGGACAAATTGATTGGAGAGGATCTGAGGGGTCTCTATTTAAAGGGGCTCAGGCATATCAACCTGATTAACGTTACCCTGTTTTCTTTTCTTATGGCCACGGCACACCCTGTAATCATCGGCTGGGTTGGAGATGAATATCTGCCTGCCGTTTCAGTCCTGGTTCTGCTGAGCCTGGCCTATATGATCCATCAGGGAACCGGACCCGCCGGACTGATGGTGCGTGGCATCAACCGGGCTGGCCGTGAACTGGAATATCTCATCATCCAGTTCATCCTGGGGATTGCATGGATCCCGGCCGGAACGTACCTGTTTGGAATAACCGGCACGGCATTGGGCATTCTGGGCAGCTCGACGTTAGGAAGTCTTTATTTCTTCTGGCGAACAAACCATGCTTTCCGCATTTCACTGCGTGAATCCCTTAAAACTGTCCTGGCTCCGACGCTGGCACCTGCCTTTTCAGCCGCCTTGATTTATGGCATCACCCTCATCATTCCAACAACAGGGCGCTGGACTTCCACTGTTCAGGTGCTTATTCTGGGCTTCGTCCATCTGACGCTCACGTTTATGATCTTGTGGAAATTTTTTCTGTCTCAGGAAGAAATGGGAACAATCTCCAGAGCATTCAACCGTTTCAGACCCTCAAAATCAAGGCATTAACAATGGCAATGGCAGGCGCCGACGGGGCATTCCTTCCCGGGACTAAAAAGAGCAAACCGATCGATATTATCAGATTCCTGAATCGAAATATCGTCACCATTATCGTCCTTGGCAACTTCGGTTTCACCCTGCTGGCGCCCTTTGCCTTTCTGAGCATAAAGCCATTCTACAAGGCCTCTTCCAAGATTAAAATAGAACCTGTGGTGCAGTCTATCCTCGCTCAGAATGAGGAGAACTCTATCCTGCGGCAATACAAGGATTTTATCCGGACCCAAGCCAACCGGATGCGGGATATGACGATTCTTCAAAAGGCAATCAAGAATCTCACACCCGCGCAGAAAGATGCTTTCTTTCCAAAAGGGCTTCCCGTAGAAAAATGTGCCCTACTGCTGAGCCACAGACTCTTCATTGAGCCGGTGAACCAAACATACCTCATCGACATGGCCATTCAGGGAGATACGCCCGAAGGTCTTGCCCCTATCCTTAACGAAGTAATGGACGTTTACAAGAACACCGTCGACACCGAAAAACGGTCGCAAAACGATGCCCGTCTCACATATCTCCGTTCAGAAAGCAAGAAACTGAACAACCAAATCATTGAAAAACAAACAACGCTGCGCGAATTAGCCAAAATGACAAATACCAGCAGCTTCAGCGAGCAGTTTAATTTCTACTACAAAAAAGCGGAGCAGTTGCAGAAGGCCTATGTGGAACTCTACCTCCAGCTGGTGAATGCAGAGCATCTTTATGAGCAACGGTTGAAAGAGAAAATCGAAATCTCCAAACTTTCCATGGAACCTCACGTGGAAGAAATGGTTGCCAATGACTGGGGGCTTGATTCGACCCAGTCCTGGACCTACCAGCAACTGCAGGCAATGCGATCCAGCCTTGACGGGCTGACCAAGGCGAACCCGGAGCGGAAATACACAGAGGATCGTATGAAATCCATGCGGAAGTACGAACTGGACATGACGGAGGAAGTGCGTGAACTGGGCAGGAAAGTCATCTATGGCACACGCGAGTATGATCTGGAAAAAAGGCTGATTGAGGCAAAATCCAAATACGACAGCATAAAAATCTCCATGGCGGATATCTCTGTGAAGCTGGAGGCGGCCAAAAAGGAGGCAGGTGAGAATTCGGAACGTCTTATCATTGGAGAGCAGATCCAGGCTGAACTGTGGGACATGCGCCAACTCCTCTTCTCATATGAAAAGCGAATTAATGCGCTGATGGTCCAGAGCAATGTGCCCAGCCGTATATCTATCTACACCAGGGCACGAAAACCCGAATCACAGGCGGGAAGCAATGCCAAGAAGCTCTTCATGATATGCCTGGTCCTGCCTTTTGGCATCGTCACATTCATCCTTTTGGTCATAGAGTTCATGGACAATCGGATCACCAGCCCCAAGAACATCGTCAAGGCCCTCGGGTACCCTTCCACCTGGCCCATATCGAGGGCGCCCGAAGGAGTCCCCTTCTCGCGGGTGACCCTGGATGCCAAAGAATCCGTAACCAGCAAGGCATTGCGAAGCCTGGCTTTACGGATTCACCGTGATTCGGCCCGCAACAATACAAAACTATTCCTGTTTAATGGTGTTGACAGTAAAAGCGGGGTTACGGAAATCATCCTGAATACCGCACACCACCTTGGACAGATGCTGCCCAGCGTTCTGGTCATCGAGGCCACTTCCGACCATCCAACCTTGAGAAAGTTGCTGGACCTGCCACCCGAACACCCCGGATTCTCGGAGGTCCTGAGCGGAAAAGCGACCTTTGAAGAGGCTGTCTACACGGATTTTGAGCGGAACGTAAACTTCATTTTTTCGTCGCCCCCCCCCTACAATCTTGAGTCCAGTCTTGTCTTTGAGGCCGTTCTGGCCGAAGCGGGAAAGCATTTCGACATGGTCCTGATCGACTCCACCCAGATCATGAAAAGTGATTTTACCGAGTATCTCGCCATGCACTCCGACGTCGTAATCATGGTCATTCAAGGGGACCGCACCCTGTATCGTTCGGTCCGGGAAGTCGCACAGTTCTTCATACGTCTGGAGGTTCCCGCCCTGGCGTCAGTGCTCAACTGGGGGGGGGCAAAATACACTACCCGACTGGAAAGATTTCTGGAAAAACCCTATTTGAAATTCATCCTAGACAGGCTGAGCGACAAACGTGAAACTTGAAATTTGACACTTGGAACGAGCCGCAGTCTTTGAACTTTAACCTTGACAAACTCGTAAACCGTCAAAAACTGTAGGTTTTAGCGTAATATTTTTAGTGTTAAATCAATAGAATAATGCGCAATTGCCCGTAAAAAAGATTTTTTACGGGTGTATTAACCTTTGAGCATTCACCTTCGAGCTTTCATATGCGCGGCAACATCATATGCCTACTTGCCCTTTATGGCTGCATCCCCATGGTTCTGTATTGCTTCTCAAAATACAAACCGGAACGGGCCGTCATCATCTGTTTTTTCGGCGCCCTCATGTTCCTCCCCATGGCGAAACTGAATATCCCGCTGATTCTCTATAACAAAATGACGGCAACGGCCATCGGTGTAATGATCGCCATCAAAATATATGACCCTGAAAAACTGGAAGGTGCAGCCCTCCACCCCATTGACATCCCCATGCTTTTCTGGTGCATATCCGGGTTTCCGGCTTCGGTCACCAATGGGTTGGGGCCAAAAGACGGGTTACAGGAAGTTTTCAACACATTCACAACCTGGGGTATTCCTTATATGGTCGGGCGTTTGTACTTTTCAAACGCTGACGGGATAAAGTTGCTGTGCACATCCATTTTTGCGGCCGGGCTCATTTATGCACCCTTCGTGCTGTTTGAACTCAAAATGAGCCCCCAGGCCCACCGTATTGTTTACGGCTATATGCAGCACGACTTTTCACAGGTGATGCGCGGGGACGGCTATCGGCCCATGGTTTTTATGGAGCATGGGATTATGCTCGGGACATGGGTATCCATGGCAGCCCTTGTGGGGCTGTGGTGCACCTGGACCAAAGTGTTCCCCAAGAAAATGTGGCAAGCGCCCACCGTTTTGCTGGCCATCGTTCTTCTCGGATCGGCCGTTGCCTGTAAATCATCCGGCGCCATTGCCTTGTGTCTCATGGGGTTTGGGGTCCTCATGATAACGGCAAAATTGAAAATTGGAATTCTGGTCTGGGCCCTTCTGCTTGTCCCCCCGGCCTACATAGGTACCCGGGCAACAGGATACTGGGATGGTCAGAACCTGGTTGATCTGGTCGCTGAAAAGTTCAGTGTGGACCGGGCCGAATCATTGGCGTTCAGATTTGACAACGAAAATATTCTTGTGGACAAAGCGCTGGAGCGGCCCCTTTTCGGATGGGGGGGCTGGGGTCGATCCAGAGTATATGATGAAGAATCAAACGAAGACAAGAGCACCACAGACGGGTTCTGGATTATCGTTTTGGGGACACGCGGGTATTTCGGTCTCTTTTCAGTAACCCTGGTGTTGATACTCCCCATGCTCCTTTTCCTCTTGAAATGTCCACCCAGGCTTTGGGGTAAGCCCGAATTTGCACCAACCGCCGTAATATCCTTCATCCCCCTTCTGTTTATGATTGATTGTTTGCTAAACGGTATGATAAATCAGGGCTATATTATTTTCGCAGGCGGCGCATCGGGTTTGGTGGCCAAATACGGGATGGCGGGATTGGAGCAGCAAACCCTGTCTGATAAAAACACACTAACCGTTGGCCGGCCCCCTCATCAAAGCACACCCCGGACCCAGCGAAATCTGGGCGCCCTGCGCTTTCCAGAACCAAAAGAAGGCGGCACGCCTACCGCATTGGGTGTCCGATCACTGACAAACCCGGTGTTATCCGGAAGCACCGGCAGGGTTGGAATAAGGATCGGCTTAGCCGTTCTTAAGGACAAAGCCCCCGAACATCCAACACGTTTTGGGAGCAGTCAAACCCATGGATCGCTTCATACCGACAGGGGAAAAAAACAGAGCACCGGAATAAAAACCAAAGCATTAAACTATGTGGGCCCGAGAAACCTTCAAGGCCCCGGCAGCAATACAACGGAACTGACGTCTCGCCGGTGGACGACGCAGGGACAAACTGATCCGCCCGGGGATCAAAAGAATGAGCCGGCGGAAAAAACCCGGAACAACGTAGATGCAGACACGGAAACAGGGTGGGTTCGAAGGATATGAATTCATGCAATGGCACTTGAATCATCTCATTGGGTAAAAACATATGAAATTAAAAGCGAATAAGGGACCTGGAAATTACTTTATGGCACTGATATCCAAACCCCTTACTGTGTTGTGGTTTGGGGGCGTCATGTTCTTGATCGTCGCATCCCTCATTCCCCAGGCCGGTCTTTCTGAAATCGAATCCGGTTTCGGGAAAGATAAAATCGCGCGAGTCATCCTTTTTTCTCTCCTGGCGTTTTATCCCGCAGCCTTTTTTCCTTCCATTCGAATGGGCCTGATCACGTCCTCCTCCATAGCACCCCTTGGTTTTCTGCTGGAAATTTTTCAGCGATATGTTCCGGGAAGAAATTTTTCCCCGGAGGATATGATCGCCAACAACGTAGGCGCCGTTGTCGGGATATTGCTGGCACTGACTATCCGGTTTTTCTTTCGAACCGGCCAGTCGAAGCAGAAGTCTGAAAAAACTGCCGTTAAGGAGAAATCTCAAAAAATTACCGGCCCGAACCATCCCTCAGGAGAATGGAAATGAAAGCAAACCACATGCTGAATGTATTGCTCGTCATGGAACAATGCAATCCGGAATGGGCTTCTGTACCCCTAGTGGGTTACAACTTCTATCGGGGAATTCGAAAACGGGTTAAAGTGACCCTGGTCACCCATGAACGGAATAGAGTAGCCCTTGAGAAAGTCAGAGGCGGTCATGAAATTGACTATATTCATGAAAGCGACTGTTTGAAAAAATATTATGGGTTTGTCAACCGGTTGACATCCAGGGGCGGGGTAAACTGGCCCCTTCAGCATGCGCTTTCATATCCCGTTTACGGGGGGTTCAACCGACTCGTTTACCAACACTATGCCAAGCGTGTCATGCAAAAAAAATATAACCTGGTCCATGCCATGACCCCCATCCTTCCCAGATATCCAGTCAAGCTCATAAAGGCCTGCCACGAGGTTCCATTCCTTTTGGGACCGGTGAACGGGGGCGTTCCCTTCCCGGAAGGGTTCACGGATGTGGCCAGGAAAGAATTCGCCCGGTTCAATTTTCTGAGAATATTTTCCAGGATGCTTCCCGGCTATGCCAACACCTACAAAAAGGCGGACAGGGTCCTGGCAGGCTCCACTTACACCATGAACATGTTGAAGGAGTTGTTCAGGATTGAACACCATATCAGCCTCTTTTACGAAAACGGCATTCTCAAAGAATTTATTGGAACACCCCGGAAGAGCACCGGGGATAAGCTGAAGCTGCTCTTTGTGGGCAGGCTGGTGCCGTACAAAGGTGCCGATATGGCCATTGAAGCAATGACCCGCCTGGACGACCGGGTCAGGCGCCAGGTTCATTTCACCATCGTGGGCGACGGATCTGAAAAGGAAACCCTGGAAAAACAGTCCCGCGATCTGGGGCTCGATAAAACCGTCACTTTTACGGGCTGGATCGATCAGAGTGAAACCGCCAGATATTACAGGGAATCAGACGTCTTCTGTTTCCCCTCGGTGAGGGAGTTTGGCGGAGCGGTGGCCCTGGAAGCCATGGCCGGCGGGCTTCCCTGTATCGTGGCGGACCATGCGGGACTGGGTGAATATGTTACCGAAGAGACCGGGTTCAAAATTAAACCCGTTTCAAGGGAATACCTGATCAAAGAACTGGCCAAAAAGATCCTGATTTTTTTCGAAAACCGTGAATTGATACACCAGATGGCGGAAAAGGCCATTGAACGGGTCAAAGAATTTGAGTGGGAAACCAAAGCCGACCGGATGATTGAGATCTACGAGGATATGGTGAATTGATTTCGGATTGCGGATTGCGGATTTCGGATTGCGGATTTCGGATTGTGGATTGCGGAATTGAACAGACAAAAATTCGGTTACAGAATCATGTGCAAAGTCCTTTTTTCCATTCTTTTCACTCTCCTCACCTTCAGCCTCGCATCAGCGGAAAAACCGGCCAATGAACCCTTCCCCATGGGAATCAATTTGACCTCCGTATGCTACTGGTCCACTGGAAATCCCTTCGTTGACATCTTCAAGCAATCGCAGGTTTTTCAGGCACAGAGGAAAGGGGCTCCCTATGGCAAGGGCGGCCCACTGGACCTTGATACGAAAGGGTGGATCAAAAGCCTTGGGCCCGGTCAATGGGCGGATACCATCATTTGCCGGGAGGGCGGGCACTACAAGGGAGGAGAGTACGTCTGCCTGTACGACGGGAAAGGAAGAATCGAATTCGATTTTGACGCGAAGATCACAAAACGGCATAAGGGCCGGATAACGCTTTACGTCTCTCCTTCACCTCGCGGCATCGTGCTGAAGGTGATGGAAACCGACCCCCAGTATCCCATCCGCAATATTCGCCTCATAAGTCCCGGGTTTGAAAAAACCCATGAGAGCCAGGTCTTTCATCCGGCATTCCTGAAGCGATGGGCCGGATTCAAGGTGATCCGGTTCATGGACTGGATGCGCACAAACAATTCAGAGGTGGAAACCTGGGCCGACCGGCCCACGCCGGGTTTGCAGACCCAGGGGAGCGACCGTGGGGTAGCCCTTGAATACATGATCCTTCTCGCCAACAGACTCAAAGCCAACCCATGGTTCAGTATGCCCCATGAATCCACCCACGACTACGTGGAAAATTTCGCGAAAATGGTGAAAAGTAAGCTGGATCCATCGCTCAAGGTTTATGTGGAATACAGCAATGAAGTATGGAATTCCAGGTTTCAACAGGCCCGCTACGCCGGGCGGGTAGGACAGGGCCTGGGTTTCAGCAAAGATCCGTTTGCGGCAGCTCTTTTTTTCTATGCCAACCGCGCAAAAGAGATCTTTCAAATATGGGAAGACGTTTTTGGCGGCCCGGATCGCCTGGTTCGGGTCCTGGCGGCCCATAACACTAACCCCTGGACCAGTGAGAAGATTCTCGGATTTAGGAAAGCACACAAAAAAGCCGACGTTCTGGCGATTGCCCCCTATTTCGGTGGTGAGCTTGGGAAGCCTCAAACCGAGGTTGAGGTGGCCAAAATGTCCTTAAAGGACATCCTGGACCGGTGCAGACGTGACATGGGCATCCGCCACAAAGAGGTTGCAGAACACGTTGCTGTGGCCAAAAAGTACCGACTGGGTTTAGTCGCCTATGAAGGGGGACAGCACCTCGTTGGCACCGGAGGCGCGGAAAACAACGAACAACTCACGGCGCTTTTCATTGCAGCCAACCGCGATCCCCGTATGAAACAGTTGTACTTGGAGGACCTCGGGGGTTGGAAAAAAGCAGGGGGCGGGCTGTTTACGGCATTCAGTTCCATGGGTGCATATGGAAAATGGGGAAGCTGGGGTATTCTCGAGAACCGGAATCAGAATCCCATCCGAGCCCCCAAATATCAGGCCATCATTGAATTCATGGGCAAAACCCCTCCGCATATAACTTCAAAGCACAGTTGGCGGTAACCCGTACCTGCGCCATGGCCACTCCCATTATCCATTATTTTTTGAGTGGTTTTTCAAAACCACGGCAATTACAATTGAAGCAGTGGCCAAGAAAACAAACCAGACTATCCCCGTTTTTACGGAGGGAACCAAAACAAAACCAAATATAAATCCAGTGACTATGGAAATGTATGCGAGACATGTGAAAACGACGCCCCTCCCGGCAGAGTAAAGTTTTTCCCGCATGGACAGAACTTTCCTCTCAATAAACCAATATAAAAAAGCCGCAATGCCGTAATTCATCACTGCCGCCAAAATGTTACGGATTCCCGATTCACGCAGACCGAAAGGTTCTAAAACAAGGTTGAAGAAAAATACGCCGATCCAATGGTTCAGGTAGAGAGGGTAGGATATTCCCCCAAGGAAACTGCCGGCGGGTTGCCTGTTGCCCTTAACGGCAAGCAACAGAACCACACTTATTGAAAAAAGAGGGGCATATAGCTTGTAGTCGCCTGTAAATGCAAAGCCTGAAGTCATACCCAGCAAAGTGACCAGCAGAAGGACCCTGGTGATTCTCTTGGCGTAAAAACCGGGATACTTGCTGTCAATAACTGCGGCCAATACACCGAGGGATATGGGAGCATAAACCCACATGTACCAGAAGAAAGCAACAATCAGCAGCCATGTCATTATTCGCCTGCCGATTTTCGCAAACACAACTAAAAACAAGGGTGCCAAGAGATAGAATTGCTCTTCAGCATTCACGCTCCAGAAATGATTTCCAGTTGCATCCAGGGGCATGGCTTCGCGAAAAGCTTCAAGCTGGGGCGGCCCAAAGTAGTTGTAAACCCATGTTATCTTATATATTACAAATTCAAACCACTTTTGGTTAATAGGGTCCTTCAACAGGCTCACAACTAGAATAAGCGTAAAGGCGATATAATACGGGATCCAGATTCTTAACGCCCGATTAAAATAAAATCTGGAAAGGTCTTTGCTGTCAGTTCTGATTAGAATACCGCCAATCAGCCAGCCACTGAGCGCAAAAAACACATCAACCGCCAATTTCCCACTGTAGTTCCATGTGAGAAGGTCGTCATGCGCTAACATCACGATCGTTACCAAAATGAACCGCAGATAATCAAAGTAAGGGTAATAACTTTTTTCTCTGGTTGGCATCATAGCAATTATACCTGTCAGGAAATCGGTGCAGAAGCAACCGCCTGTAAATGCTCAACGCGCCGTTTGAATGTTTTTTCAAAGGTATGGGATCGAGCAAAATGAAGGGAGGTTCGAGATGCCAGGGCAATGTCCTCACGGTTCCGGTCAAGGTCAATAATTTTCCGTGCCATCTGTTCAGGTCGATTCATGGGCGCGTGCCACCCAGCTTTCGATTCTGCCGCCACACCGAGAAACGCCTCGTTATCGTATCCAACAATGGGAACACCGCAGCTCATGGTTTCCAGGTAGGTGCAGGAGGGATCCCCCTGACGATGGCAGCATACGAAAAGATCGGTATGTTTTTGGGTATAGGGTACCAGCTCCGTCTTAAAATCCAACACCCCTTTCATTTCCACCACATGGGAGAGCCCCTTCTCAGCAATTTGAGAAGCCATGGAAGCACTTAACTCCCCGTTGCCACAAATAGTCATCTCAAAAGGCATACCCCGTTTTTGAAGTTCCTCAGCCACCGAGACCACATGATCCGCCCCTTTGATTTTCAACAGGCGACCCGAGAAAAGCAAACGCAACGGCCTTCCGGACAAACACTCCGTTAACCGCGCATCGACAACCCCGTCGGAAGCCATCATTTCTTCGCTCATTCGGCTGTCAAAATAGAGAAATGGCAGTGGATTCATCCGGCCATAGGCCTCAAATGTGGGGGTTCCATTGCATTGAATACCGGTGGCATCAGAAATGGCCTTTCGCTGTTTGCGCTCCTGTAAAAATTCCCACAGATACCGGCGCAGTCGCATGAGAATATTGTGTGTGTCCGCATCGATTATCTGCAATCGCGTCTTGAGGTTATACTCGGCCACATAAACGCACGGAACCCCGTGGTCCCGACACCAGGCACTCAGATGGTTTTGACGATAACTCGTACTCCCCAGCACCACTGATGCGCCTGACGCGGCCCTTTTTTCCAATAAGGTGTAATCCAACAGCCCCATATGGAACGGCACTTTATCCGAACGAATTTCAATGTTGTCCAGGTTGTCGGTCATCCCCGGAGACGGCTCCATAAATACCGCTACCGGGCCGGGCCAATATTTTACGAACTCGAGAACACCATCATAGAACTTCTCTGTGACGACGAAACGATCACCATCAATTTTTTTTGTCTTCAAATCTGGAAGGATCATTAATGTTGTTGAGCCCATGGAAGTGCCTCCTCAAATAAACACGGTTTTTGATTCAAATCCATCACTCTTTCTTTTCCAGTTCGGATTTCCGCTGAGTCCTTTCCCATGTATTGCTATCTCCTTTCTTTACGATTTTAAGATAGATGGGAATTTTCCACAGGATGAAAAAAGGAGCGGAGAACAGACATTTCCACACATAGAATGAGGCCTTTTTCAAAATCAATCCCGAAAACACGTAGAAGGCGGTTCCCACCAGGCAGTAGAGGGAGAGTGAAAAAAACACCGGGTACAGAAAGGCGGATACCACGCAAAAAAGAAGCTGTCCCATCACCAGCAATGAAAGGGGCGGGGTAAAGAGCTCCATAAATCCGTCCAGATATTGCACCTTTCTTTTCTCCTTGAACCACATTTTGAGCAATGGTAGACCGTATTTCTTAAAAACCTCAAACCTTCCCCCTTCCCAGCGTTTTCTCTGGGTTTCGGCCTGTTTTTTTTCAGTGGCCATCTCTCCATAAACAATGGCGTCCGGGTTGTAATGCACCAGAATCCCATCCTGCAGCAGGATCATGGAAAACTCGATGTCTTCAACAATGGAATAGGCCGGCCAGCCGTATGATTTCAAGATATCGGTTTTAAAGGCCATACCGTTACCTTTTAAGCCGGCTGTACCGCCAATGCGGTTTCGCCCGGCGGGGCGAACGTGGTGAAACACATTGAGGGCGGCGGAAGACAACGCGGTGCGCCAGTTATCCTCGGGATTGGAGACACCGTAATAGCCCTGCATCACTTCCACATCCGGCGAAGAGAGGCTCAGTGATATTTCGGAGAGAAAATCGGGGTGCGGGACGGTATCCGCATCCATAATGGCTACCGCATGGTAGCGGCCATAGATTTCGCCATGGGTCTTAAAAAACCAGTCCAGGGCCTGACCTTTTCCCCGACTTGAGGGATCATTTCTCTCCACCACGACCGCGCCCGCAGACCGGGCCAGGGAAGCGGTGTCATCTTCGCAGTTGTCGGCAATCACCACGATACCACGGGCTTCTTCAGAATACCGACAGGCTTTGACGTTCGAAATGGTTTTTTCGATTTCAAGGGCTTCATTATGAGCGGGAATAATGATTGCTACAGAAAGAGATTTGGGAGCCGGTCTCCGTTTCTTTCTGAAAAACCAGGCGGCAACAGTCAGGATAACCAGATAAAGGGTCGTGACAATCACGTATAGAAATACCAGCGTGAAAAGAAGATGTATTATAAACATTTTATTTCCTCGTTGCGTGTCGGAGCGCAGCGGAGATCCCGCGGCACGCGGGATTACCTGCGTTTCAGTTTCCGGGACTCCCCCAGGATGAAGGGGAAATACCGATTGATAAGACCTGATACGGGCAGAAGTACCAGGATGCTGATGACCGTATAGGCCAGGGATAATAATATCGATTCAAATTTCAAGCTGGACGGGACCTTCAGCCCGTATACCAGGACGGCTGTGATAAAGGGGAACACCAGCAGGTGCAGCGAAAATATAGTCAGGGTATTTTTTCCAACACTGGTCATCAACCTGAAAGAGGGGATGATATAGGACAGCTCCATCCAGAAAAAGATACCGGCTATGGCCGCAATATAAAAAAAGAAATAATTCCCGTACACACCGGCCACCAGAGCCACCTTCCGGTTCAGAAGACTGAAAATCACATACAGAACAAGACTCACCCCCATAATCAGCCAGCGCCACGAGGTGGATTTCTTATCCCCCAGCACATATCCCTTTGAAAGAAAACCCACACCATAAAAGACCGTCGTGGTCAGCGCAATGTCACTATTCCAGGGCAGCCTGAAACCATCCGGCGGGTTGAAGTAAACATCCAGGTAGCCTGCGATGGAAAAGGCCGCCAGGGCCAAGGCTATCCAAATTATCGAGGGGATCTTGATCACAAAATAAAAAAAGATTTCCGTGACAAACAGACATAAGAAAAACCAAAGCACCGTATTATATACCAGCCAGTTGTTGATACCGTTTCCGTAGAAAAACCCGATCAGGGGTCGAATGGGGCTGATATTCAGATCTGCCTGGTTTCCGAAATGCCTGAACAAAAAAAACCAGGCCACATAGCTGATGATGGAAAATGAGAGATAGGGGATCAGGCGTTTTCGCCACCGTTTGGAAATAAAGCCCGAAAAGGATTCATCACGAATGCTCTCTTTTGCAAACAAGCCGGAGATCCAGAAGAAAATGGGCATGTGGAAGGAAAAGATCAATTTTTCCACATACCCGGGAAGACCCACCGTATGGCCCAGCACCACGAAAAATATGGCGATAGCCCTTAAATTGTCGAGCCACTGGATTCGTTGTTTCATCTTTCCGTGTTCTTTCCAAACGGTTCAGTCATCTCCTGATTCCCATGAGGGAACCAACGCCTCTTGTTCGGTACATCCTTGATTCATACCGCATACTGCTCAGAGAAAGACACAAGTGTTTCTTCAATGGCCTTTGGCAATTGGAGAAGGAAAAAGCGGTTTTTGGAATAGGCATAATCCTCTCCACTTTCATCGATCACCCGTATATAGCCATGGGATGCAGCATCGTTGTCTTCAACAACACGATACAATTTCCCCACCTCCAAAGAAGCTTCGTATCCATGGTTGTTCAGGCAAAGCACAAACCCCTGTGCCAAGGCAGCCTTCTTGTCCATCGTCATCCCCCTTAATCCAAAAACGGGAGTTTGAGTTTGAATTCCCTTCTCCCTATACCATGGGCCTCATACCAATGAATCTCCGCTTTTCGGAAAGATCCATCCATTAGACGTACCGTGGCAACCCCCTTCTTTTTTCGCCAACGTCCGTCACCGTACACTTTGATCAGCCGTTTGAGATCCCGAATAGAAGATCCAACGGCTATGGTTTGAGTTCTTGAAGTATTTCCTACAATTTCAAAATCCATGCCCGAACCTTTTAACCTTGAACCTTCAAACCCTGAACCTAAATGAAGAGCATTCGAGGTATTTGAGGGTATTCCCCATGGTGCGGGACTGCTTACTGCTTACGTGACTTTTCCCGGGCTCTGTTGTTCAACAATGGCTGAAAAAATCCGCCATCTGCTTGCAATTTCGATCCAGGTCGTACATTTCCATGACCTTCAGGCGACCCTGGGCACCAAGCTTCCGCCTGAGGTCCGGGTCTGAAATCAGTTCCTGCAGTTTGTCGGCCAGGCCTTCCACATGGGATGGAGCCGTCAGTACCCCGTCCACACCATCTTCAATGAGCTCCGGAATACCGGTTATGCGGGTTGAAACAGAGACAATCTCTTTGGCCATGGCCTCCATGAGAACAACCGGTACCCCTTCGGCAAAACTGGCCAGCACAAAGAGGTCGGCCCGGTCGTAATATCCATGGACCTCGTCCTGGCCCACGGCCCCTGTAAATTCCACGGTTTCGGCGATTCCCAGATCCAGGGCCACTGTTTCCAGGGAATTCCGGTCTTCACCGCCACCCACAAAGGTCAGGTGAAAAGGGATGTCCCTGTGCTTCAGGACGCCGCATGCTTCGAGAAGAATATGCTGCCCCTTGGCCGGGACCAGCCGCCCCAGGCAGAGAATTTCGGGGATCTCATTTTCCGGATCAGGACGGGGCGCAAACCGGGCCGGGTCGATACCGCAGCGGACGATATGAAACCGGGACCACAGGTCATGAGAAACCAGGCGCATGAGCTGACTGCGGCAATAATAGCTGATGCACCGCACGGCCCTTGCCCGCTTTACCTTTTCAGCCAGCAGTATGGTGTCCACGTTATAAAAAACATCCGGCCCATGGACGCTCAGGCTGTAGGATATGGTTCCGCAGGCGGCGGCAGTCATGGCAACAGTGGCGGCCGGGTTGGCAAAATGCACGTGCACGTGGGTCATCTGATGATTGTGCATCCATCTGAGCAGGACTCCCGCCTCGGCAAAGTAGGCCATGGCTTTCAGGATATTCCTGGGACCCATTCGTGAAAAGGAAATGGCCTGACGCAGCATGAAGAAATAGGGTTTCGGATTTTTCAAGAGCAGGGCCAGGTGGGAGGCAACAACCTTGATAATCGACGAATCCTTTATATAAAGGGTTTTTTCGGCGTCTTCTCTTTCAGTGGCGGTCATCTTTCCCAGATTCCCGGGTCTCCTTATGGAGGCGGTCATCACATAAAACCCCAGCTGCCTCAGAGCACGCACTTCCCTGAAAATAAAGGTGTGGGAAATCCCCGGATATTCACTGGCGAGATAGACTACTTTTTTCATAATTCCCATACTCCCCTCCTCTACGTCCATAGTACCGGTCCCCAAAACGGATCGTTTATTCCTCAACGGCTTTCCGGTCACTTTTCCCCATAAAAAACGGGCCAGACCAAAAAATTCAGGAATTACAACCAGGGAACAATGCAAGGCATAAATCTTTGCCTGATCTTGCGGAAGGCCCTTGTCCTTCATGAAATACGAAACCCTGAATATGCGGGGGAAAAACAGGAGCAGCAACCCCGGCAACAGCAACAGCATCGCCCAGGAGCAAAAGAACATGCCCGAAAAGGCCAGAAAGGCAAACCCCAGGAAGCCGCCCCCCCGGACCAGAATCCGGATAAGTTCATGGAGCCAGAACCCTTTTGTTTTGGTGCCGAACCGGGCGGTTACCGCCGCAAACCCGTAGCCGGTGCGAAAACAGCGCCGCCAGTACTGGCTCACCTTTGTCATGGCCAGGTCATGCCGGGTCATGGGCTCGTCCAGCTGGATGATTTTCCAGCCCTTGAACCGCACCCGCTGGCTCAGTTCGGGATCTTCCCCCCCCACCAGGATCTCGTCGTATCCGCCTGTTTCTTCAAGAATGGATCTCCGGATCAGCACATCCCCGCCAAAGGCATCGCACTCCCCGGGGGGCGCGTTCCACTCCAGGCTACCAATCCAGTTGTAAACAGAGGCATTCGGGTCTATTTCCTCACGGTTGCCCCGTACGGCGCCCACCGGATGCGACATGGCCCCAACCGCTTTTTCAATCCAACCCGGATCCAGTATGGTGTCCGAATCCAGGAATTGCACCATGGGAGAGTTTCCGGCCCGCCATCCCGCGTTTCTGCCCAGACCCGGTGATGGGTACTCGGGATGAATTTCCATGACACGGACACCGGAACAGCCCCCGGCAACGGCAACACTTCCGTCCGTAGACCCCCCGTCCACGTACCAGGTGTGGATTTCGCCCCCCTTATAGCGGCTTTCCTTTGCGCTTTCTATGCATTTGCGCAGGGTCTTTTCCGTGTTGACCCCGATAATGACCACATCGATATCCATGGGGTTACTCCGTTTTCCGATCTCGGTCCTTTTCGATAATGCGGGCCGGTATGCCCACCGCCACGCTGTCGGGCGGTACATCCCGGATGACCACCGCATTGGCGCCGATGACCACGTTATCGCCCACCGTAATATCGCCCAAGATTTTCGCGCCCACCCCGATGTCAACATTATTGCCGATGACAGGGGCCACAGGATTGGCCGTATGACTCAAACCCACGGTAACACCGTTTCGAATAATACAGTTGTCACCGAATCTGGCGTAACCACTGACCACAATATCGCTGAAGTGGTCGATCCTGAAATTCTTGCCGATCTCCACCTCGCAGGGAAATTCAATCCCGGTGAGGATCTGGATAATCTTGTACAGGAATTTGTAGAGAAAAGAGCAGGGTTTTCTCAGCCACGGGTTTTTGATGGTGTACCGCCATCGGCCGAACCGGTAAACGATCATAACCCAGAATCCCTGACAACCCCAATCCCCTTCGTAGGCTTTCAGGTCTTCCCTCAAATTTGGAAACATTCCCATGGGTTCTCCCATTCCGCAATCCGCATTCCGCAATCCGCAATCATATCACCATGGTATGGGAGGCGAAACCGTGCCCATCCTTGTATCCCACAGGGCCTGAAGTCCCTGGCGGACAAAGCCGGCGGATTCCTCCCGCTTCAGTGCCCTGTTTTCACCGCCCGGTCTCAGGTTAACCAGGTAGCGCAAGGCATGCCATTTGATTTCCACCCCTGCGTTGGCGAGAAGGGATAACAAGCCGCGATTTTTTCTGAAATAGAGATACTCGCTTCGCATCCTGAACTTCAGCACCTGGGAACCACCTTTGTCGAACTTCTGGTCCTTTCGGGTCCTGGCACTCCCTCCCCCCACATGAACCACCTCCGCGTCGGGAACAAAAAAAACTTTCCACCCGTTTTTTTTGGCCCGAAGGCAGAGATCCGTCTCCTCGTAGTAGATAAAAAACCGCTCGTCAAACAGACCGGTCTGGGTGAGCATGTGACGGCGGTATATGGTAAAGGTCCCCGGTACCCAGTCCACTTCCTGGACACTGTTATGATCGAAATACTTAAAATCCCCCCGGCCGAAAATTCTGGAAGACGCGTGTTTGTCGCTCAGACCGCTCAAGGTGAAAAACTTGTACAAGCTGTTGGGAAATCTTCTGGCGGAGGGATCCAGGTCACCATCCAGATTCACCAGCCGGCCACCGCAAAGGCCGCATTCCGGATGGTTTTCCATGAACATCACCCCGTTTTCCATGGCCCCCGGCTTTACATAGGCATCGGGATTCAAAAGGACAATGTATTGTCCGGTGGCAAGTTCGTAGGCCTGGTTATTGGCTGCAGCAAAACCCAGGTTGGTCTTATTTTCAATCAGGTGCACCTGGCGGAACGACTCCCTGACCATAGCCGCGGAATCATCCTTTGAATCATTGTCCACCACAAAGACTTCCAGTTCTCCTGAACCTGGATAGCGAAAAAGAGATTCCAGGCACTCCCTGAGCATGGCACTGGTATTGAAACTCACAATAATAACTGAAATTTTCATGGCCCTGTTCCCCGCTTTTCATGTCGCGTTTCACCACTTGTGCGGGCATGAACGAAATCCGGCTCCGCTTTATTTCGGCGGCTTGAATACTTCGTAAACGATTGCACCGCTGATAAAAGTTCTCAGAAGCGGATCGATCTGCCTCAGGTAATAGTTGAATGAAGCAATGCCCTTTCTCGGCAGATAAATAATATCATTGTCCTTGAGTACATAATTCTGGGAAAAATCCCCTTTGGCCAGGATAGTGTCCAGGTTTACGGTCTTTACCCCCTCCTGATCCTGCACCTTCCGGATCAACCGGATTTCTTCGATACTGGCATTTTCAGTGGGACCTCCCGCCAAATTTATGGCATCCAAAATAGTCAGTTCCGTGGTCTGAATGGCCACAGACCCGGGCCTTTCAATCTCGCCCATAACAAATACGGCGGCATCCATGGAATCAGGAATATACACCATGTCATTATTGGCAAGACGAACATTCAACCCCATGTCCGCTTTTTGAAGGAGTTGCAGCAGATCCACCCAGATGATCTGATCCCTGCCGCGCACAATATAGCATTTTGACAGAAAGACGCTTTTATCCTGGGTGGGAAGGCCGCCAGCCATGGAAAGGGCTTCAAGAAGGGTTACGGTACCGTCAAAATGGATGATTCCCGGATTATCCACCCGGCCCAACACAAACACCTTGTTGTTTTTGTACTCCTCGATACCCACGGTCACCAGCGGGTCTTCATAATATTTGAGGTAGAGTTTCTTGATGGCTTTCGCGGCTTCGTCCCTGCTCAACCCCCCAATTTTATACACGCCGACCATGGGCAGCGTAATCAGCCCGTGGGGGCCCACCACATGCTCGCCTGCCAGATCAGGGCGCTTCCACACACCGATCTTCAGCACATCTCCAGGTCCGATAAGGTATTCTTTTTCCAGGCCGGCCTCATAAATACGCAGGATTTCAGGGGTTGCATAGGGGATCTTCGACTCAAACTCAACGGTTTTAAACGGTTTGTCATCCTTGATCTCCACGGGTGCGGAAGCACAGCCCCACAGACCTGACAAGAAAAGGCTCAGCAGGAAAGAAACCAGAACAGTGGGCAGTGGGTAGTGGACAGAGGAAAGTTTTGATGACCGGCGACTGCTGGCCAAACATGGCCCAATAACCAGTACCCACCGCCCTTTTATCAGTTTATTTTGCCTTTTCACCATCTCAATTTCCCATTTCTCGTAATGTTGCGGGTCCAATGTCGATCAGATCACATATGATCTCCATGTAAAATTGGCTACAATGAATCCGCATCCCTTGTAATCAGCTTATTTTTCATGTGAGACCCTCACTCGCCTCTTTTATCAAGCGATCCCTGAACCGGTGTACAAATTCCCCCAGGTCATCTTGCCAGTCTTCCATCAGATTCAGACCCGCTTCCTTGAGACGCTGATTTTCCAGGATTGAGTTCTTGGGTCTTGCAGCCGGTGTGGGATATTCCTCCGTCGTACAGGGAACAAAGGCGTGAGGCACACCCATCTTATCCAGGAAACCGGTGGCCAGTTCATACCAGGAACAATACCCTTCAGATGTTGAATGGTAGGTCCCCTGCCCCCCCGATTCTATCATTTTGGCAATCTGTTGGGCAAGCCGATAACTCCAGGTGGGTGATCCGAACTGGTCGCCTACCACCCTTATCTCTCTTTCGGGGTCGTTCATGGCCAAACGCATCATGGTCTTGAGAAAATTCTGCCCACGGATCCCGTACATCCATGCCGTGCGGAAAATCATATGGTTATCCGTTTCCCTTCTCACAGCCTCCTCTGCTTCCAGTTTCGTTACCCCGTAATAGGAGATCGGGTTTGTCCCATCATTCTCCGTATAGGGTTCGGGCACTTTTTTGTTGCCGTCAAAGACATAATCGGTTGAGATATGAATCAGCTGGGCCCCCTGTTTTTTTGCGGCCGCACCCAGGTTCCGGGGTCCCTCCACATTCACCTTCTGCGCCAGATCCCGTTTGGTTTCACAGTCATCCACCTTGGTATAGGCCGCGCAGTTGAGTATGACCCCGGGGTTTATCTCCCCTATCAGACTCTCCACGGCAGCCCTGCTTGTGATATCGAGGTCTTTGGACCCCAGCGAAACAATCTCATACCGCTGCTCCAGGACCTCCGCACAGTCACCGCCCAACTGCCCGGTACCCCCTGTAATTACTATCTTCATGATTTCACCTCCCCATTCCGCATTCCGCAATCCAAAATCCGCAATCCAAAATCGGAACTCACTCCCCATATCCTTGTGGATGACTTGAATGCCATTTCCAGGCAGTTTCCACAATGGCTTTCAGTTCCGGAAACTGCGGCCGCCATCCCAGTTTTTCAGATATCTTTTCAGATCCTGCCACGAGAACGGGTGGATCTCCAGCCCTTCTTTCCCCATGCACAACCGGCACAGACCGGCCCGTAACCTCTTCTGCCGTCCCGATGACCTCCGACACGGAAAATCCCCTGCCGTTTCCCAGATTAAATATCTCGCTTTCCCCACCCCCTGCGAGGTATTCCAGGGCCAGAATATGGGCCTCACCCAGATCGAGCACATGGATATAGTCCCTGATACATGTCCCGTCGGGGGTATCATAATCTGTCCCGAATACATTGAGGGGTCGGCCTCCGGCCGCCTCGCCCAGAATCGATTTGAGCACCAGCGGGATGAGATGGGTCTCTTTACGATGGTCTTCACCCATATTGCCATCCGGGTGGGCGCCGGCGGCGTTGAAATACCTTAAGGAGACGTACCTGGAACCGTATGCCATGGATGCATCCGCCAGAATCCGCTCCACAACGCTCTTGGCCTGCCCATAGGGATTGATCGGCTCTTGTGGATGCCCCTCCTTTATGGGGATATCCTTCGGGTTGCCGTAAACCGCCGCGCTCGAGGAAAATATAAAATGCTGAATTCCGGCATCCTTCATGGCCCCGAGCAGGTTGACCGTGTTGGCCACGTTGTTGTGATAATAACTCAAGGGGTCCTCCATGGATTCCCCGACCGCAGAAAAGGCGGCAAAATGCATCACCGCATCAACCCCGGCAGTTGTAAACGTCCGGCCCAGCAAGCCCCTGTCCGACAAATCACCCTCAATGAGTTCTATCCCGCTGCCCACAGCCGCCCGGTGACCCAGGGAAAGATTATCATAGACGATGGGTTTATGTCCCCTTTCCATCAGCAGATGGGTAATAAAACTCCCGATATATCCTGCGCCGCCCGTTACCAGCACATTCATATTATCATCCTCCCTCCAAAACATCTTTTTTACCTGAATTCATTGCAATTCAGCCGTCCTTAGCTTCGGGCGCTTTCAACATCCCCTCTCGATTCAATTGCTAACAGCGTTATGTCATCCCGGGGCGGTGCACCCTCTCCGAAGGCCATCAGGTCTTCCATTATGGCTTCTGAAAGTGCATCGATGCTCAACCCTGCCGACCTTTTGATGACCGCATGGAATCGTTCTTCACCGTAGAATTCCAGATCGGTCTTTTCATACTCTATGACACCATCGGTATATAGTATGACTCGGTCCCCCGGATCCAAGGAAATTTCTTCCTCTTCAAAGGGGAGTGCACCATTCAAACCTACCATCGGACCGCCTTTTTCAAGCGCTTTAACAGTTCCATCGGTGCGGATCAAGAGCGGCGGGGGGTGTCCCGCATTGCTATAGCTCAACAGACCCCGTTCTGTATCAATCAACATATACACAAGGGTAAAGTATTTATCAAATCGCTCCATGGGGTATTCATGATCCAGCCGTTTCACCACATCAACGGGGGCGATAATTTCCTTTCCCGACCCTTCGCCATCTTGTCTCACAAGGATATTTGTGTGTGGCTGGAGCATCTGTGAAGCCGATACCGTCACTAACGCGGATGGAACACCATGACCGCTTACATCGAGCATATAGACGGCGTAGTGCCTCTCGTCGAGGCGTAATATATTGAATATGTCTCCACCGATCTCATCGCAAGGCTTGAAACGCCACGCCCATTTCAGGCTCGATTTCCCGGGCACTTCTCTGCTCGGGAGCAGACTTTGCTGGATTCCGGCCGCCACCTTCAGATCGTTGTCTAAGTGTTTTTGTTTCTCAATTACTTCCCGGGTCAAACTGCGGATGCGCAGCTGGCTTCTTACCCGCGCCAGAACTTCCCCCTTGTCAAAGGGCTTCGTCACATAGTCGGCGCCGCCACTATCAAGACCCATTATCTTGTCCCGGGTCCCCGATTTGGCCGAAAGGAAGACAACGGGAATATCCCTGGTTCTCGGATCCGCCTTCAATCTTTTGCAGGCTTCGTAACCATCCATTTTCGGCATCATAATATCCAGTAGCACCAGATCGATGGGCATGGTCAAACCCTTTTCCAGGGCATCCCGCCCGTCCTCGGCCTC
>Ga0233437_1002961_pt1 | contig 23746 bp, 24 predicted proteins | sample SI_122_August201_FD_182714 | JGI IMG/M metagenome (GOLD analysis project Ga0233437, IMG submission 182714) | Seawater microbial communities from Saanich Inlet, British Columbia, Canada - SI_122_August2016_200_MG | ecosystem: Environmental > Aquatic > Marine > Inlet | place: Canada: British...
GGGTATATTATATTTTGAAGTGGGTGTTGTAACAGGTTGTGTTACCCGAGAACCAGTTGGCTTATTCCCAATACTAAAAATTATTAACCCTAAAATCAACATTGCAATGATTAAAAGAATAACAACATTTCCATTTGTATTATTCATAATAGTGTTCTCCATAACTTAAAATATAAAGGTTTGACCGATATCAAACTTGTGTTCTCCTACCAGGACTTTTTGAAGTTCAATTGCCAGTTGTGAATTTTGTTTTCTGTAGCTTACAAAAAATGTTGAGATCTGATCTGTCTTGACTTTGCTTTTTTGGGTTGCTATCTGGACAAGATGTTGTTTCAGTTCTTTTTCAAGGACGGCTGGTATAAGAAGAATTATTTCATAGCGCCCGGGGCCATAAATTTTTTCTGCACTGTTTATAATCTTTACTGCATCTGGATAATCATCTGTAATTCTTCTGCTGGTCTGGCTGTATGTTTTATCTATTCTGTCTATTTTTGTCAGCTCATCCTGATCAGATATTCCATATAGGTTTCCTTTCCCCCGTTCATACACCACAAGTTTAGCTCCTTTTTTTTGCATCTGACTGGTATAGAATTTTACATCACAGGCAAATTTCCCAACAATCTGCACACTCCCTTTGAATACTTTTTCCTTGACTTTTTTCCCCGCCTTGGTTGGGGGAGAGGGTTGTTTTTCAGGCTTTTCTGGCCAAGCAACACTGGTAACTTTTACTTTAACAGTATTCTCAGGCTCTTTGTGTTCCTTTTTTTCAGGTGGAACGATCTTATACAACTTGTCCATGGAATAATCAGGAGTAAAATATTGTGAAAGGAAAAAGACGGATAAAAACATAAATAGACATCCTGAATATGGTAGCGTACGTTTCATATTACCCCCCTTTTTTTTCACTGGTTACAAGATAAGAGAGAATGCCCAGATCCTGGCAGGTTGTCAGGAGTTCTACCGCAATGCCGGTGGGTATATCACTGTCAATACGAAGATATATTTTAGACGGACTTAGTTTGATAAGTGTTTTTTCAAGTTCCTGTAAATCCTTGATCTGTCTATCTTGAGGAATCATTTCTCCTTCAAGGGTCATTGTTTTTTCCGCATTTACTGTAAGATAAAGGGATGTTTCTCCCGAACCCTCAGATTTGTGTGTATTTTCGATCTTTGTTTCAGCCAGGTCAACCTTGATCAGATTTTCCTTATGTGCCATTTGTACAACCAGAAGAACTGTGATCATCATAAATGTAATGAGCAAAATCGCCATCAAATCAACAAAACTGGTCATGCTGTTATCATGATTCATATTTATCCTCCGTACTGATTTGCTGGAGTTTTTCATCGAGGTAAACAAATTCCAGCCGTAAATTTTTTAAATTTTCATAAAGCCTTGCCCTAATATTTTTGATTTGCTGCCGGCAATCAGAATCTAATGTGGATGGCGGTATAAGAAGAGTGGCAAGGATATAGGTTTCTACATCCTGATGCAGGCTGCTGATTAAAAGTAGACCCCGGTCCCCATTTTCTTCATGCCGCGTTGGGCCTATTTTTGAAGTAATAAAAAGAGCCATCTGCATGAGATTCTTCATCCCATCGACCTGGGCACTTCTGGTAAAAGCTTTATGTCTGTTTGACTCCCTACGTATTTTTTCAAGAAAACTATCCTGAACTTTAATTAGTCTAATAGAATGAACAACTATGGATTTTACATGAACAGATCTTTGTCCGATATATTCCATCTGGTAATATCTAAGTTCTTTACTGTTCCTGCTTTGTTTAACCTTGATGGCAGCTTTTTTTATACGCTCCCTGCACTGACGATCAATCAGTTTAAAATCAAGGAGAATCCCCTGTTGTTTGCCATATTGAGACAACATGTCCTGTATTTCCGGTATGAAAAGAGCTGTCTCTGCCTTTAATAAAGGACTTATCATCAATACTGTGAGGCAAGCGTATAAAAAGATGACTAAAAGTTTGACTGTAAATTTTGGCATCTGCTTTTCTCCTGTTGATATATCAGCCCCATATCAGGTCAATCATACAGGGGTGTTTTTATGCTCCTTGTTTACTACAAGCAGCACAATCATGGCACATAAGCTTAAAACCATTCCATAAACCGTAGTGGACAGGCTGACTCCAAGAGTTGTGGTGATTTGATTTATTGTTGTTTCAAGATTGACATTGCCCAGGTTGAGGTTTTTAAAACCGTTTTGAATACTGATTATCGTTCCCAAAAGCCCGACTATAGGTCCTGCACACTGAACTATAATTAATGCTTTGACAGGAATCCCTTCATCAGGCTTTCGGAAAATTACCCTGAACAAACTTGTAATAAAAAGGATGGTCAGGCCCAGCAGACCTATAAAAGCCGGGCCGAACATACTTCTGAAATGACTATAGATGATGCCTATCTGGCTGCTGAGGAAGAATATGCTCAGGCAGATAAAAAATATAATTCCCCCTGGTACATAAATTTTATTTGATATTACCGGCCGAATTTTCATGATCACGTTCCTTTTATATAGTTTAATAGTCATAGTTTGCCTTATTCAATCTTGTGTTATAATTTTCCTGTTTCAAAATTGTATTAGAATTACCATGATTCAGAACCATTTCATCTGTGATGTGATGCTTTTCCAAAACATTTTTGATATCAAGTCCATTACCGAGAATGGCCAGTTTAATTTTGCCGAATTGCCTTACAATGTGGTTTGAATCAATGTAATACAGCCTGCGTAAAAGATAATCATGCTCAGAACCAAGAAGTCCCTGAATACTTTTTGAAAGGCTCAAAGCTTCAAGGATAAATTTTTTCTGGGATTCCATAGAAATATTTGATGAATTTGTATAAAATGACCTTGCCATAGAATTCATCACACTGAATGTATCATACTGGTTGCTGAGGTTCACCTCAGGGTTAAGGGCCTCCACCATATGCAGAACAGATTCAAATCCTTTAAGCATGCCTTTAACTGCCTGTTTGGCTTCTAAATCATTACGTTCTATTCCTTCCCCAATACCAAATTTATGACTGTCATTTCTCAACTGATCCAGTTGAATTATATTTTTAACTGCAGAAGTAAGTTCATTTTCAATGCCCACTATTTTGTGAGCCAGACCTTTAAGGCTCTCTGCCCTGTGTGCAAGATATTCCTGCTGGATGCTGTAAATATGGTCTTGGTTATTGGCATTATGCAATCTATGGATAATGTCCTTAATTTGTCCTTCCTTTTGTATTGTTTGAACGTCATACTTATGAGCGATCTTTGCAATGTTGCCAAGATGTAGATTGATTTTTTTTGGAAGTTCGACAAGCATAGAATTCTCTGCTGCTGTCGCTACCCCTGTAAGAAAAATAAAATAAATACAAATTAATACAATTGTTTTTTTAAGTAATTTTTTCATTTATAAGTTCTCCATTTTGATCATTTGTTTTATTTAAATACAATCCCAGTAATTTTGTCATAGGAGTTGGCAAAACGCAGATAGTGTTTTCCGGTAAAGGGTTCATTAAATGATGAAAACTCATATCCGGCATTCTTAAGACGCTTTTCAAAGACTCTGAAACCAAACAAAGGATATTGTGTGGGGGGAAGATCGCTGGCCAGCTTGCTGTATAATTTATCAGACTTATAGCTGACACCGTAATTAATCATGCCGATTTCCGCACCGACAAGATCCTTAAGGGCATTTCCCCATTTTTCTGCTGTGGCGCCCTTCCTGAAACAGGTAAGGACATCTTTGACTGCTTCTTTTTGAGCGTTTGCAAAAATTGGAATAAGTTCTTTACTTTTGTCACCTGCGTTTACAGGAGATATAAAGGACAGAAAAAAAACAAGTATAAATGCTGAAAAGATAAGGTGTTTCATAGTATTCCTCTCTTTGTTTTAGTTACGGCCAAGGATTGAATTCATTTCCATCAGAGCTTTATGTGCTCGCTCGCCTGATACCTGTGCTTTGAAAATCCAGTTTTCTTTGGTTTTATAATCAATTACATCCTCATAATCAGTTACCGTTTCATGATCGGTTACATCCTCATAATCGATTGCAGTTTCATGATCGGGTTGAGCTTCATGACCAGTAATATCCATTGTTAAAACATCATTACCTTCTGAAGGATCATCTACCTCGGTTATCTGCTCCGGGCTTTTACTCAAAAAAGTTTCTATTTTTTCAAGTACAGGTTTTGTATTTGTTTTAATTTTCTGGATTAACTTATCTATCTTTGGGTCAGACTGGTGGCTTACAGCAGGGGGATCATTTTGTTCTTCTAAAACCAATTCCATTTGGCCATTAACCTTTTGGTTTATAATTGGATCTGCCTTGTTAATGTCCTTGGGAATTATATGGTTGAGCACACCTTTCTCTTCTTGTACAAATATCTTCTGTTTGAGCTGATCAAGTGACAGATAACTATTATCCATCAATATCAAACCGGCCCATGCTAAAACACAAATGCTTGCCAGAAAAAATAACGTTTTCATTTCAGAATCCCCTTATTTTAAATATATTGCCTGATTAACTGCTTGATAAAGCTGGGAATGAATACGCAAATCTCTTTTACGGACACCGTCAGTCATTTCCATACCAAGAAGCAGAACAATCTGTGTATTTCTTGACAATTGATTCAAATTTGAGCTTACGAGGTTCAACCGTTCGACCATACTTAAAAATTTTTCCCGGTCCCCGCTCTGCAGAGAAGCTATGGCTAAATTAGTCAGTATGGCTGTTTCAAAGGAGCCGTTTTCAGATTTATACGTTGTGAGCAGATCTTCATATATCCTTTGTCCTTTTTCAAATTCTCCAAGTTCCAACTGAGTATTCGCCTGATCAACCAGCCTGATAACTATACCAGTATCAATAATCGGCTTTTCCGGTTCACGAATGAGTTCAACTCTCTCAGTCTTAAAGGTCGAACAACTGAAAATATTAATTGCCAATGTTAAAAAAAATATGATTTTAAAAATTCGCATGATTCCTCCTTTTTTTATTAATTATGTTTTGATAATCTTTTTAAGGTGAAAATTATTCCCATGATTTTTCTGGGTCTGAATTGGCAATGCCTGGAAACATCTATTTATAGTATGCAACTCACTAATCTTTTTTATATTTGAATCATGTAAAGTTTGAAAATATTTTTTTCCAACAACCGGGGCAACCCCTTTTTTCTGGAGATTTTAAGTCGAAATATTTATCCACCTCAGGATATCCTACCTACGAACTGATCGAGTATGATATTGCACCCTTAATGTTATATTAATTCAAACCGGTGTGGATGAAACCTTGGGACTGAAAGGTATTTGTTGAAAAGTGCAGGAAGGGATCGGGAAAGTACCCTGTTTTTAACGGAACAAGGTGTAAAAGCAGTCAGGCAAATTAAACTTGACCTGAAAAGCTGGCGTATGAATCGTTTGGGAATTCCTCAGGAAAGAATAGCCATGCGATTAGGCGAGACAAGAGATGTTATCCGAAATCATTTGGGGGAAATGTTAATATTAACAAAATCCCCAAATACTGATTTGTCCCGTGGATTAACTATTCCCCAGGTGGCTGACCGGCGCCATTGTCTTCGGAACGGTTTAATGCTTGAACAATAAAATTCTCTAACCCTTTCATAACGATTTTAAATGCCCCCTTATTTGCGCACCTATCCAGCATTTATAATCGCAATAACACTCATATACACTGAGACTGTTTCGCTTTGATCGATTGAGTTATTTTTTGACAACAAAATCAATATGAAAGCATTTTCCTTTTCCAAGTAGTGTTTTTTACAAGTTGCTTTATAACAGGTGGGTTAAAGAAAAGAGCTTTGAATAACCTCATTCCAATCATGCCTGGTTGGACGAAGCCTTCTGATTGATGGGTGATGTTTGATCATTCTATCTGCCATCATATCGCCGGTACTGTCGTTATCAAAACCGCAGTAGATTTCACAGCCATTTGTTATAAAATTTTGTAACCATGCTGGATTAACAGTCGCTCCCGACGTTGAAATAGCAGTATATTCAGGATAAAGCACGGCACAGGATGCAGCATCAATGGCTGATTCACAAAGCACTATTTTCCTGGAGTTCTTACCAATAATATAAAAACAACCAAGATTTTTTTTGGAACCGTATGCCATGCCGCGCCATTTAGTATTACCGGTACCCCGGAGTTCTGCTCCAACAACCTTCTTTTTTTTCCCAAGCAGTAAAAAAACAGCATTGGCCCTATCGTCTGCATAAAGTTTTCCGGATAGGATCAGGCTATCTATAAGTTTTCTTGGGATGCAACGATTGTCTCTGAGGTATTTTGTAACCTTCCCAAGCTTTTTGTTATTTTTTTGAGGTAGTTTTAAAATTTGTTTTGGAGGGCATAATCGTTTTTGAGAAGTTTTTAACACAGAAGGATAGGAGAAGTTATGGTAAAGCCAAAACACGGCATCTTTAAACTCCAGCCCCTGCAAATGGATGACAAGATCAATGGCACCACCGCCACCGGTCCCCAGGGTCCAGTTCATGAACTTATAACCGGTCACCGAGATTATCCCCCGAGGGGTGCGCCATTTGGCCTTGTCGTGAAGATCTTTCGTGCACCCATAGTGTTGCAGCAGTTTATTAAGGTCAATTGTTCGTACTCTATCGGCCATTTTCCCGATTTCTTCAAACGAAGTGGTCATATCAGGTGCGTGATTGCTGATTACTTGAAGTGTTTTTTCTCAGAGAGTCTCCGTTGATACGGATGGTGATGCAGCGGTGCTGAAGACGATCCAGCATTGCGTCGACCATATCTTTGGGTTTAAACAGATTATACCATTTGGGATAATCGAGGTTTGTAGTGATAATTGTTGTCTTGTTGTGCAGGTATCGTTCTGCCATGAGCTTGAAAAAAGCGTTCATTTGTTCAATGCTTAAGGTAAGGTAGCTAAGCTCGTCCAGTAATAAAATATCAAACCTGCAGAGTCGATTAAGCAGGTTTGTCGTTGTGCGATCAGCAAGAGAAGCATAAAGATCATTAAGCAGATCCTGAACATTATAAAACAGGCCTCTGTATCCAGAGATCAACGATTCTCGCAACAGTCCGGCTGCCACTCCTGATTTGCCGACGCCCGGGTTACCTATAAAAATAATATTCTCACCCCGTTGAACAAAATCCGCTGTGGACAAATCCATAATCTGTTGTTTGTTCAGCATAGGTTGCCTGTCAAATGGAAACGATGAAAGGGTCCAGTCCCATGGGATACGTGCATTTTTTATTCGATTTATTAAACTGCGTTCTTTTCGATAACGCAGTTCTTCTTCAAGCAATGCAATAAGAGTGTCAGACGTGGTTGGCCCGTTTTTTTCAGTTTCTGATAAAATCTTTTCCAGAGCCTGATCCATACCTTTAAATTTCAATTCTTCCAAAAGACTGTGGAGCTTTGCATGTATCATAGGTCAAAAAATTCTCCGGCAATAAATGAGATGATTATCTTTTCCAGTCGGGGAAGATCATAAAGACCGTACTTGCCTGCTTGCCGGATACCGGCCATGAATGCGTCCTCAGGATAAGTACGTTTGATTCCCAATAGCTTTCTAAAGCGGGCCACACCACGACCATGTGATCGTTTTTTCAATTCAGCTATGTAGCTGTCAAGAATCTGGTTTTCCCCTTTCAGCATTTTTTCTTCCATTGAAGATGATGGGTTTGATTTTTGTTTGAGATACGGTGCATGATGAGCAGAAAGCGTTACCCGTGAATCTTTCTTTTTCATCTCTCTTTTATGCGCAGCTATCTTTTTATTGGCATGGTAAATTAATACATGCTCCTTGTGTTTCTGAACTTCAACCTTTTCCCCGATAAGTTTGTACGGCACAGAGTAGCGGTTGGTATCCAGATGGACATATCCTTGTATATCAACCACCCGGTATACGGTTATATACACAGGAGGAATATAGGCCGGGAGAGGAATAAGCGAAGGTTTTTCCATAATATATGCCTGTTCAGGACTCATTCCCAATGAGCGCTTGGGTTTTTGATTGGCAACCTTTTTACACCAGGCAAGGGCCTTTTTATTAAGGTCATCCCAATCTACAAATGTCCTGGCGACAAGAAAATTTTTTTCAACATAATAGAACGCTCTTTCAACCCGGGCTTTCCTATCGGGATGCCCGACGTTGTGGGGAATAAACTTCATGCCGAACATCTTGCCCAATTGGCGTATTTGCGGAGTTATCTCCGCATCTGGGCCTACACCGTAAGCTACTAACACACTCGTATTATCAATGGTGCATCTGGCACAACTTCCATCCATAAACTTCAAGGCTTCTATCAAAAAAATCATGGCCTCAAAACGGGTATATCTGGGATAAAATTGAATATATACCCTGCTACTATGGGCAAGAATCAGCGAAGCGCACTGAGCTGTTGTTTTTTTATCTCCCAGCATAATCTTATACGGCGAGGTGTCGTGCTGCGCCTCGGCTCCAGGGGCAAAACTATAACTGCCGGATTGTTTCTTCCGAGATTTATTTAACCCTTCCTGACGTACCAGCCAGACCAGGGAAGGATAAGGGATGGAGATTTTGTATTTTTCTTCTAAAACTTCCTTCACCCTTACAGCATTCTTCTTACAAATAGGATAAAGCTCTCTGATGATAGGAATGTGGTCCTGGTATTTTGATGATTTTGAACTCACGTCATTGTGTTTGTCCCTGATAACCCTGCGTACTGTGTTTCTTGAAACTTCTAGTGTTTTGCAAATTTCTTTTATAGACATCTCGTGTTTTCGCATCTCTTTTATGGCCTGTTTCGTTTCCGGCTTGATCATGGGATGTTACCTCTTCATTTAGATGTTTAAAAATATTCTGAGTCTGATGTAATGCATCAACCAGCCTTTTGCGGATGGAGGGTTCCTGGCCAGAATAAATAACCGTCACTGTATTTTTTCTAAGACGTTTCAAAATAGCGCGCACAGTGTTCATATCCCTGAGCCACTTGCCCTCCAGGCCCTCACTTAATTCTGAAGCCTGTTGTTCCTGTTTTTTGAACAACGATGCTTTTAAAAATAATGGCGGATCTTCTATCATCCTTGACCGCGCTAAATGATTGGACTTTTTATAGCAATTGAAAAACTCTTTAAGCTGTCTTGTAGAAATGGGATCGTTTTTCAGATGGGAGGTGAGTTGTTGTGCATGCTTTTTGTTGGCGCGCGCCAACGGAGCCAGAACCCGTGCAGCAGACCATGCCGATATATGGCCAGATCTCAAAGCATCAAGCACATCTTCAGGAAGATCCCGGACAAGCGCCAGTCTTCTTTTTACCCAGCTTTTGTCACGCCCAATTTGTTTTGCAGCTTGTGAAATGTTCAATTTAAAACGAATTACATAATCATTGAGCAACGATGCCTGTTCGATAATTTCCCATTGCCTGCCATCATTATTTTTTATTATCGACAGCAGAGCCTCTTGCTCTTTTGTTACCCATATTAGTCCCAACACCGTATCTCTACCGCACATTTTTGCGATTTTTACCCGAAGATACCCGTCGACCAGAACAAATTGTTTGTTCGGTGCTGGAATGACTAACACAGGTGCAATCTGATCGAACCGCTCCATGGAACGACGGAGTCTGTTCAACGAGTTTTCTTTATAAACTCTGGTGTGCTCATAACGAAGAATAATCTGGTGAATATCTATTTGTTCGATTTGAGTTTTCATAGGTACCTTTTAACCAATATTCAGACCGATGACCATAAAGTCCTATCTTTGCAATCATTCAATTTTAACATTTTTCTTAGCATAACTTACTGATATTGATGAAAGATCAACGATTAACACGTCCATCTTTGCAATACTTGGGTCTTGTGCAGAAGAAAGCTCGTACATCCCTGACATTATAGGATTTTTTGTGCGTGACACGTCCATCTTTGCAATTTCGCTAAAAATGGACTTCTGGTGACACATAACCCTTTTATTTCGGTTTCGCTCTTGTTGTTTCTGCCGGTTTTTTTCAGTGTATTCCGGGTGGTTCTCTCGATAATTTTTATAATAGTCGGGATTTTTATCCAGCCAACGTTTTTGAGCATCATCTTGATTTTGGCGGTAGGCCTCATCTGATACTATTTTTTTCTTCTGCCAATTGTTTTTTCGAACCCTTTGGCAAATTTTTCTATTACAAAATAATTGATTAGGCCTTTGTGGGCTGATTTCAATAAGCCTTCTGCAGTTTTTACAAGGACGTTTTTCCATATTGGCCTCCTGAGAGGCCAAACTATCAGAAGTGGACGGAAAAAGTTAAAAAAATATCGTGAATGTTTTTGAGCGTATTGTGGGGTGTCAGTGATTGAATGACGGATGGGTCAATTATTCTTATAGATACGGGGTCAGTTTAGATTATTGTTAAAGTTTAATGCGATTACAGTCAGTGCCATGCAGGAGAAGAAAATTCTGGGCGTTACCAGCCGGTACATCCTTATGCTGAAACAAAAAAAGTGAGAACAAGATTAGGCCATTGAAACATCTGATGAAACAGTTTCAATTTTTGACAGCTCCTCTTTAATCCTGTTTTCAGCATACCACAAATAATATGGTTTCACTTCTCCTGGGAATCTCCTATGTGGTTTGGACTTCAACCATTGGTTTCTCAGTAACCAATGGAAAAAACATGATGAATTTAGTGCCTTTACCAAGGGTGCTATCAACGCTAATAGCTCCGCTATGGCTCTTGACAATGCTGTGCACTACGGCCAACCCCATACCAGAACCTTCCCCCACACCTTTGGTTGTAAAATAGGGGTCAAAAATTCGGTCTATAATCTTGAGGTCGATTCCCGGGCCTGTATCGCTTACCGCTATCTTAACATACTTGCCACCTTTTAAGTCAGGATAGTCTTTGGCTGAACTATCGCCCAAAATCACTTTTTCAACTAAGATGGTAAGCTTTCCGCCTATTTGTTCCATGGCATGGGAAGCGTTGATGCACAGATTCATCATGATCTGGTTTATCTGGGTTGGGTCTGCAAGAATAGTTTCATTTGTAATTTGAATATCCTGCTGAATATCTATTGTATTTTGAATCATTGATCGTAAAGACGTAAGGGCATCTTTGATAACTCGTGCAATTTCTATTGGTTGCAATTTCTGGTCAATTATACGGCTGAGGTTGCTAAGCTGTTTTACAATATTTGCTGCCCTTCGACTGGCTGTCTTTATCGCTTCAAGGTTGGAATAAGCCCGGTTCGATTCTGGAACATCCTCTAAGGCCAATTCCGTATTTCCCAGAATAATACCCATTATATTATTAAAATCATGGGCAATGCCACTTGTCAGGGTGCCGATGGATTCCAGTTTTCGCGCTTGTCGAAGTTCTTCCTCCATGTGTTTTAAATCAGTAATATCTGTCGCTATTTCTATCCTTGCCAAACGTCCATCTGACCATTTTATGGCACGGTCATTGTTTATATACCATTTGCCCGTAATGGAATTTTTATTTTGCCAGGTACAAAGGCCTGTGGGTTTACCATTTTCGTCTATTAATTGATCATTTGTACAGTGTTTGCATGGTTTGGATTTTCCTTTAAACCCTTCCCAGCATAATTCACCAGTCAGATCTTTACCAAAGGTATTCATCAAATTTTTATTCATAAAAAGAATTTCGTATGATTCCATATCGGCCACATAAATATTTGCATCAATACTGTCCAAAACCGTTAGAAATATTTCATGTGATACACGTAGTGCATCCTCTGCCTGTTTGCGCCGAGTGATGTCTCGTGCTATACCCTGAAAACCTATTGGTTGACCCTTTGAATTACTTTTAAGAGCTACTGATGTCTCAACATAGCACCTGGAACCATTCTTTCTAATCAATTCCCAATCAAATGCATTATATGATTTTTTTGTTCTATAGACCTCATTGAAGGCGTTAAAGACTTTCCTTGCGTTTTCCTCGTCCATATACAGTCTGTTATTCAAGCCTGTTAATTCGTCTTTGGAATATCCAAGAATCTTGCACATTGAATCATTGAAAAAAGTAAAATTCCCTTTCATATCAACTTCATAGTAACCGTCTTCAATGCTTTCAAGAATGGTTCGGTATTTTTCTTCACTCTCCCTCAGAGCCTCCTCAGCCTTCTTGCTCACTGATTTTGCCTGCTCTAATTTTTGAATTTTTTTTTCTAATTCTTCGTAGGTAAGTTTTCCCGTCATCAGAAATTCCTTTTAATGTCGAAATGGACTTGATCTTTGGAGTAGAATGCTTGCCATGGTCCGAACACACCCAAAGCTATAAAATCACCAGACCAGAATGCGTTTAATATTCTGGTCAATATAAATAAAAATTACAATAATATATATAGCGGTACAATGCAAAGAAAGTTTTTACAAATTAAATTCCAGTATATGGGAAAAGGCAAAATCAAAATCCTGATCAAGTTACTTGGAGAAAGGAAGGAAAAGACCTGTCCAATAAATTTATTGGACAGCTATAGTTGATTTTTAAAAATCTCCCAAAAACCTTGAAGTGGCAGTCTTTTCTGATGAATGATCTGATTTTACTAACCAACATTCCCTCAAGAGTTCAAAAAGCCTCTGTAAAACCGGAAATATGGTAAACAGTGAGGTGGACCCCAAAGCATGAAAAAAAACCCTGGGTATTGTCAGAAGAACCTTGATCATTGGAAAACCAGATGTCCTTCACAGAGGATAGTACGGGGGCTTTTTTGAATTCTAAAAAGTTTATACCATAGCCAGTGGGGCTCGCTTCAATTTTTTATATTGGTACCTTTAAAAAATAATTGATGGTGTGAATTTGTGAGAGTATTTCAAAGGATCTCACACAGAGTCACTGCTCAATTATTTTATACACTTTAATTTGGAAGAAGGGCCTACGATAACGGTTCTGGTTCATATATTTGAATGGAAAGTTCCATTCTATGAAAAACTTAAAATACCATATATGGGGTTGCCCAAAACTTTTAAAAAGCCCAGACTATGAATACAAGTATTCACCTTTGAATTCTACAAATAATTACTGAAAAAATTAAAAAATTATCACGCTGAAAAATGGCTATTTTGTTTGATCTGCTCTCATAAAACAACTTCTTATCCATCTTAGTAGCATAATTATTGGAGCTGGCATATTCTTGCCAGCAGCGATGCCGATATCCCCCACCATACCAAGCACAAAATCCATAGGGTTATCATTTATCAGGTAAGTCCACGTAGCCGAAGGAGATTTCATTTTTTCCAACTCTATATCGATATCTTTTTCGACGATTGGAATATTATTAAACGTTTGAATTATTTTGTCATTCAATTCATTTGAAAGTTCAGTAAATATTTTTCCTGCAATTTTTTGAAACTCAAAAAAAGGTACCCGTCCACTATAACTGAATAGGTGAATCTCTTCTCGAATTGCACCAATCTCTGTAATATATTGAGACCAATTGCTATCAATTGAGGATATTAAAATCCGTTTACACAATCTATTAAGTTTTTCATGTTTCAGGAGTGCTTTGTATTCATAAAATTTCTGCGATGATTTCGATTCAAAGAAATTTAAAGCGTTTTGGGAGTTCAAAAAAAATGTACGTTCTTCATCAATTTTTTCTCTTTGTTTTTCAATTACAGAAGAGTATTTACAAAGTGTTTTTTTAATTTCCAGATTCTGCATTTCTATTCTATCTTGAAGTTGGACAATTTCTCTTATGGCAATTTTATTGTGGATTTCTGCATACAGATTCATTTCAAAAATATATTTTGGAATGAAATCATGTAAACTAAATTTAATGAATAAATCATCTTCCAGGCTTATAAAAAATCTGGATGAGCCACGATCCCCTTGTCTTCCTGCTCTTCCACGGAGTTGTCTATCAATCCTTTGGCTCTCATATTTATTCGTACCAATCACGTATAATCCTCCAAGCGCTATTACCTTTTCTTTCTCCTTTTCATCAACCCCACCCAAGCGGATATCCACGCCTCGCCCTGCTATATTTGTCGATATTGTAACCGCACCTAATTTTCCGGCCTGGGCGATAATTTGGGCTTCAGCTTCATCCCTTTTGGCGTTAAGAACGTCACACTTTATATTATGCCTTTGTAAATTCTTTGCCAGGAATGTTGACTCTTTCACTGAACTTGTTCCAACAAGTATAGGACGTCTTGTTTGAGTGGTTTTGATAATTTCATTAAGTAAGGCTCTATTTTTCTCTTTTTTGGTTTTAAAAATCACATCTTTATGATCAATTCTGATGCAGGAAGTATTTGGGGGAATAACAACAACGTCAAGACCATAAAAATGCTTAAATTCTTCCTCGGCAGATTGTGCAGTTGCTGTCATCCCGCAGACTTTAGGGTAACGATGCAAAAAATGTTGCAGTGTACCTCAAGAATGGACCACAAGCATTATGGGTAAAGATAACTCCTGGGCGATTTTCACAGCTACGTTTTTAGGCATTCCCGTATACACAAGTAATTTAAGTGCGTTGCCCATGGTAAGCGGCCTTCTTGCACAAGGTATGAGCCCTGCTGCCGGGTTGGCTTTTCTGATTGCCGGTCCTACGACAACCTTACCGGCCATGGCTGCGGTCTGGACATTGGTTAAATATCGCATTTTTATACTGTATGTATCTTTTTCATTGGTAGGTGCAATACTTTTAGGATATGCAAACCTTATTTGGGGATAAACAATGATTACTTTGAAAAATATTATTGAAAAATTGAGAAACAACAAATCAAGTGGGCAGGTCGACAGGGGGAGATATGGTATAGAGGAATTTTTTAGTCTCGGATCAGAAATTAAACTTTATGAGAAAAAGCAAAATCAAAAGAATCAAAATCTCATTCAACTTGATGCCAGGATTGGCATTTCCGCTAAATAGTGATTTGCTCCAAAAAAATGACCCGGATTGCTCTCATCAATGCTCACTATCAAAGGATAGCCCGGGGTCTTTTTTGAATCCTGAAAAAATTTAACTATTATCCAGAATGAACCGATTCAATTTGTTATATTGGCACACTTTAATCTGGAAGAATGGCTTGAGATACTGCTCTTGGTTCATATAATTTAATGCTGGGTGTCAAAATAATATTCTCTCCATGCACAAGGTAGAGACCCATGTTCCAATTAAAAAATCAGAATAATGCTCCTGCCATTCTGCAAATTCTGAAGGCCTTGAAGACTAAATCATATAACCATTATTCTACTGTTTCAATTTTATTTTTTGTCCAGCACTTCCCGTATCTTTTGGGAAAGGTCCCTCATTACAATCGGCTTCAATAACAAACCCTTAATACCCAGAGATGCCGCCTTTTCTTCAGACATGGTTTCGCTGAAGCCTGTACAAAGCAGTATTGGAATATCAGGGAGTATTTTAATCAGTTCAGCCGATAGTTTATCACCAGGCATATTTGGCATTTGCATATCAGTGATGATCAAGTCAAATTTATCAGGATTTGCACGGAAAGCTTCAAGAGCTTCAAGGCTGCTGTTACGTGAAGTAACTTGATAGCCCAGGCGTTCCAGCATCTGTTTTTCAATTGTAAGTATCGCTTCTTTATCATCCACAAGCAAAATTTGTTCATTACCACAAGGAACTGGTTCTTTCGGTTGGACACCGTGTTCTTCAGAAGAATTCTTCTCTACAGGAAAATAGACATAAAATTCACTGCCTTTGCCAGGCTCACTATATACCCGGATACTCCCCCCCATTTTATTAACAATGCCATGCACAACTGAAAGTCCCATTCCAGTGCCTTTACCCGATTCTTTGGTGGTAAAAAACGGATCAAAGATTTTTTCTATTAACTCTTTATTCATCCCTATGCCTGTATCAGCTATAGATAGACAAGCATAAATTCCGGGCTCCATATTCTTGCTTAACATGTCCTGCTCACCAATTTCGATTTCTTTAAGGCCTACTCTCAGTTCCCCGCCTGTTTCTTCCATGGCATGATAAGCATTGGTTGTAAGATTCATTACAATCTGATGGATCTGTGTGGGATCAGCTTTGATTATACAACCGTCAGGATTGATATCCTGTTTAATTTCAATTGTTGTGGAGATTGTCGACCTGATAAGTCTTAATGCCTCCTTGACAATTGGCTTCATCTTCATCAGTATCAATTCACTGCTATTTTGACGAGCAAACGTAAGGATCTGTTTTACCAGGTCTCTGGCTCTTAAGGAGGCGGTATTAATTTGATTCAAATCGCCTCGGAATGGGCTGTCATCAGGGGTATCCATTAAAAGTAACTCTGTATGCCCCATGATAGGAAAAAGCAGGTTATTAAAATCATGGGCAATACCGCCGGCAAGAGTTCCGATGGTTTCCATCTTCTGCACTTGGATCAACTGATTCTGTAGATTCTCCTTTTCTTTCTCCGCCTGTTTGCGGTCGGAGATATCCCTCACAATTGCAGTGGCGATATGCGTTTCATTATCTCTTTTTGAGGAAATGGAGAGTTCAACTGGAATCTCTGTCCCATCTTTCCTTAAGCCCTGAATCTCCAAGGTCTTTCCTATGACCGGGCCTGTGCCGCTTTTTAGGAATTCAACAAACCCCTTTTCCTTTTCTTTCTTGTATCTCTCAGGGACAATCTTCATTAAACTTTGCCCTAGCATCTCCTCTTCCGTGAACCTGAATACCCTTTCTGCCCCCTTATTCCACACACTGATCTTCTTCTGCAAATCAACGGATATCACACCATCAACGGAGGTTTCGACAACCGCACGGTATTTCTCCTCGCTCTTCCGCAACATCTCATCGGCCTGTTTGCGGCCGGTGATGTCAGACAATACCCCGTTAAGGGAGATGGCATTGCCCTGCTGGTCTTTCTCCCAACCGGGATGATCCTCCACCCACCGCACTGTTTTGTCTTTCCTTATGATACGGTATTCGATGGCGCCGGATTCCATCTTCCTGGTCGCTTCTGTGAACCATGCAAAGACCCTTTCCTTATCCTCAGGATGAATGGCGCTTTCCCACAGGCTTGAATCTCCAAGGAACTCTTCTACTGTATAGCCGAAGATTTTTTCGACCGTACTATTCACATAAGTGGCCACAAAGGTTTCCGGATCCGCCCGGTAGATCAACTCTTCAAGACTTTCGGTCAGATTCCTGTATTTGGCCTCAGATTCTTGCAGCGCCCCCAGCGAAAGGCGCAGGTTGCCTGTCATATCGTTGAAAGCGCCCCCCAACTGGCCGATCTCGTCTTTGGCCCCTGATTCTATTCGGTATTCAAGGTTACCCCGGCCAACCTCCCTGGCGCCCTTGAGCAGATGGAGCACCGGCCTTGTGATAGTGCGGGCAAAAAGCAGGCCCATCAGAGCCACGATAGCGGCCACCACTGCGCCTATCCAGAGTTGGGCTTGGCGCATGGCCCAAATAGGCTCGTAGGCCTCGGCCTGCTCTACCTCAGCCAGGATGCACAGCTCCTGTTCCGGCATCCATCTGTAGGCGCCGATGACCGGGATTCCCCTGTGGTCATTGTAAAAGCCGACACCGTTGTTGCCCGCTATGCAGGCTTTCACGCCATCAGTGTGGACGGTTTTCTTTAGTGCGTAGCCCTCGCCGAACCTGGGCTCGGTGACAAAGAAGTTAAACTTGTTGACTATGTAGTTGTCCTCGCTGATGCTCAGGCCGCTGCTCTGCAACATGATCTCCGACATCCCGGCCAGGTTCACGTGGCCGGCCAGCACCGCGATCAGGTTACCCTCTTTGTCCTTGATCGGGGTGCCGATGGTCATGACCGCTTGCTCGAGGGTCTGGGAATAGTAGGTGTTCTGGACGTAGGTGCGCTTCTTTCCCTCCACGAAGTAGGGTTCGCTCTCCCTGTATCTCCCCTCTTGCTTCTCATCCGAGGATGCCAGTTTTAGGCCGTCGCTGTCGCGCAGGATGAAAAGCTCCAGGAAACCCTTTTCTTCTTCGATCGTCGGCTTCAGGTGCTCCTCGAGAATGCTTCTAACGACTTCCCGGTACTCCGGGTCAGCCGGGTCTCGTGATGCCAGCACAGCAGCATACTTCCGTATGACGGGACGACTGGCCAGCATATGGATACGGTTTCCAGCGTGCTCAACCCACAAATTGATTGCGGCCTCCTTAAGGATGGTGGTGGAGACAAGTCGGTTGATGGTCTCCTGTTCTATGGTTTGCCGATGCTTTTTATAGCTTAGGAAGCTCACCAAACTCAGCGGGACGATCGCAAGCAGCACAAAGAGAACCGCAAGTTTTGAGGTCAGTTTCATTTCTTTTCTCCGTAGATCTTCTGTAGGAACTCCATTGTGTAGACTTGGTCCGGATATAGTGGCCCTTCCAGAAGCCCCTGCTCCAGCAGAATCTGGTGGGTGCTCGCCCAAATTCCGGACCTCATCCAGCCGATCCGGTCTTCTCCGGTATGGATCAGGGGGACACTGACCTCCATCATCCGGGTTTGCAGTTCAGAATCCTTCTCCCGGGCATACTTCAAGGTGATCGTCACGGCCGCCTCAGTGTCCTCGATCGCTTCATGCCACCCTAACAGCGTTGCGCGCAGGAAGCGGGTGACCAGGTCCGGGTTCTCCGCGATCATTCGATCGGTGGTGATCACTGTGTAGCCGTACATATGGATCCCGTAGTCGCCGGGCCAGATCAGGTTCACCTGATAGCCCGCTTGGCGCAGGCGGATGACCCCCCCGATTGAATAAAGTCCCATGCCGTCCACTTTTCCCTCCCGTAACCGGGTCAAGTCGTAGCTATGGGGCACAACCTTAACCTGGTTAATGTCAAGACCCAGCTTATTCAGCATGGCTTTAAACTGCAATTCTAACTCGATGACACCGGCCAAGGCTATCCTTTTGCCCAGGAAATCTGTCGGGCGCTCGATCCCGGAGTTTGCCATGGCGGCAAACACGACCGGGCTGCGCCGGTATATGGCGGCGATGGCGACGACAGGCTTCCCCTGGCTGCACTGCAGGAGAATGCTCTCGGGCCCGCCTACCGCAAAATCGGCCCCTCCGGTGACGACCTTTTCAATATTGTCAATGCCCGGCCCGCCTTCGATTAAGGCAACCTTGATGTTCTCTTTGGCGTAGTAGCCCCGTTCCTGTGCCAGATAAAAGCCCGCGAATTGAGCCTGGTGCACCCACCTGAGTTGCACTGATACCTTATCGGGCGGCTTCCTGGCCTCTTGCGGCTCGCAGGCAGCCAAAAGGGAAACCGCCAAAAACAACATTGCTGATAGCTTGCCTATTGTTTTCATTTTTGGTTCTCCCTAGTCTTTTGGGACTGTTTGAACTTTGCCATACCTAGTGCCACAAACAGGGCCACAGCATTACTTTTAGTTTCCTGTTCATCTAAAGTCCTCACTTTGTTGCGCTATGCAAACCCGAAGCGTCATGATCACGTTCGCCAGCTCTGCATCGGTGTTTTGCAATATTTTCTTCCTTTCTATATAAATATTGCTTTTGCCATGCCTTGTCCAACAAAACAATCCGACTCGAAACGATTTAAAATATTGATTAATTGATACATTATCAAAATATATTATTGTTGTATATAGGTATAAATACCTATTGCTTATGAAAAAATCTAAGGGAAACTATTGGGTTTGAACAAACTTTGCATTCAAGTATATCTTTGAAATCGTCACCATCAGAAGAGCTAAGATTCAATTCAACTGGAAAAAATTAAGCGATATCCATTCTTATATGGTGCGGACTATAAGTCTATAATTGTGATTATAAAATCAAAAAAATCAAAATCCCGATCAAGTTACTTGGAGAAAGAGAGGAAGGAAAAGATCTGTCCAATAAATTTATTGGACAGCTATAGTTGATTATTAAAAATCTCCCAAAACCCTTGAAGTGGCAGTCTTTTCTGATGAATGATCTGATTTTACTAACCAACATTCCCTCAAGAGTTCAAAAAGCCTCTGTAAAACTGGAAATATGGTAAACAGAATGCATGAAAAAAACCCTGGGTATTGTCAGAAGAACCTTGATCATTGGAAAACCAGATGTCCTTCACAGAGAATAGTACGGGGGCTTTACAAGCAGGCGTAGCCGTTGTGAATGCAAGTAATGAGCAGTGCCGGTTAATGACCACAAATGATCAAACCATAAAAAAATATTTTAAAATATCCCTGCTTTAAGCATCTGCTCAATTATTTTATTTTGTTATGTGTTAACCTTCATTCTGTAAATGTGAGTATCGTCGACAAAGACTCCATTTATTGTGTTTTTTGAAAACCTTATGTTAGAAATCGAATCACCAGTTGATATAGCAAATTTGAGCAACTGAATGAGTTGATTGTTGAGATCTAATACGCTAATATCATTTAAAGAAATAATGTTCTCATCGGTCCCTGCATCCTTGCTCGCATCAATAATACGTTTGTAATACTTTATAGGTCCTTCTTTTTTTACCAGAGGGGAAGCTAAAATAAATTTCCAGGTTTTTTCCTCAGGTAAAAACATCCAAAAAGCAGCGTTAACTTGACAAGAAAATCCAAGAGATTGATTTGGTAATAAATTTGCCTTGCCAAGCACTTTTAAAATGTTTATTCTTTGAGCATGTAAAAAATATCACTTTTTTAAAGTCATTTAAAAAGTATATTTTGTAAAAATTATTATTAAACTACTCAACTTTCGGAGTTGCAAGATTTAAGTGGGGTCAGGCCTGCATTATTGCATTTTTGATATAGATTTATAGATAAAAACACAATAAAACAGGCCTGACCCCGCCCACAAGAACTTAAGACCGAAAGTTGAGTTAAACTATTATAAAGGAGCCAGCATTATGAAAGACAAAGCACTGAGAAGGCACCAGGAGTTCAAAGCTAAAATAAAAAGCCAGAAAACTTATAATAGTTGCATTTCAGATTTACCCGAATCAGAAAGGCAAGAATTAGAAAACAATATTGAAAAGTTAAAGAAAGTTTGCGTTTTAAGCCATTTGGATGAACAATCTAAAACCGCCCCGAAAAAGACGCTCCAGGAAAGAAAACATGATATTTCCATGAGAGAACAGCTTAACTAAAATAGGCTTTAAAAATAACCGCCCCAAGACTAGTAAACTTACTGCCCCTGGGGCGGTTTAATTTTTACACGAATTGAAATTATACCCAAACAAACACGCCGGTTCTCCGTGTTATAGTGTTGAAGTCAAGTTTTAAAACGGAATATCATCATCTGGAATGGGTGCCTGCCCACCTGCCATTCCGGAATTTGTCTGACCCTGGGACTGGTTGTCTGATCCTGAATTAGGTTTCTGATAGCCGCCGCCACCACCCTGATATCCACCGCTGCCACCGCCCTGGTTATCCTGTTTGCCGCCAAGGAATTGAAAATTAGATACGACAATTTTTGTCATATAATGGGTTTGACCTTCTTTTTCATAATTACTGGTCTGCAGTCGCCCTTCAACATAAATCTTGCTGCCCTTTGACAGATATTTTTCGCAGGTCTCTGCCTGTTTGCCAAATACTACAATATTATGCCATTCTGTTTTTTCCTGACGGTCGCCCGTGTTTTTGTCCGTCCAAGATTCACTTGTGGCAATGGAGAAATTCACCACTGCCAGACCCTGCTGGGTATACCTGATTTCAGGATCTCTGCCAAGATTCCCTATGAGCATTACTTTATTTAGACCAGCCATTTATTATCTCCTATTTTGGGTAAATTGTAAGGTGTTTTTGTTTTCTAAATATTTACCTGATTCAAAACCCGCTGTCAAAGGGATATTTTTTTAAAATTTTTTTTAAGGGTAACCCGGAGTTTTAATTATTGACAAGCACAGTGTTTGAGTTTATGTTGCTATTTAGGTAGCAACTTTTTGAAATATAACCCTGGAGTAAAACTTGGATGAATATTCAAATTTAAAAGACCTTGGATTTTCGCAGTATGAAGCAACATGTTATATGACGCTTGTGGGCAATCATCCAGTAAATGGTTCCCAGCTGAGTAAAATTTCAGGAATTGCAAGGTCACGAATTTATGATGTTCTGCGAAATCTGATTTCCAAAGGATATGTAATTGAAGTTAATTCAGGTCAATATGCGCCCTTGCCTGCAGACGAGGTTGTCAGAAGGCTTAAAAGAAATTTCAACAGCAATATAAAAGTATTTGAAGAAAAGATTGCCGCAGCATCCCAAAAAAATGATTTTGAATTTGTCTGGACAATTACGGGATATGAAAATGTCATGGAAAAAGCCATTGAAATGATAAAAAATGCTGAAACAGAAATCTATGTCAGACTTTTTCCCAAAGCATACCAGCACCTGGACCCATATTTAATACAGGCAGACAAACGAGGGGTGAATATCCGTTATATCGCAATGGGGAAGACAGCCAAAAAGTTTGATGTCCAGGTCATACATCCGGAGCATGAACATTTACAACAGACAATCGGCGGACGGTCCTTAGAAGTCATTACAGATAAAAGTGAAGCCCTTGTGGGAATCTTTGAAACAGACAAAGAAGATAGTTCAGCCATTAACTGGACTAGGAATCAATGGTTTATAGTTGCTAACCGGGACAGTCTCCGCCATGATTTCTACCATTGTTTCTTAGAAAAAATATTGGATCAGCATCAAGATCCCACAACCGATGAAAAAAGAATTTACAAAATAATAAAAGAAGATAATTAAGAGAGGTGTAAGATGACTGCAATGAGAAAAATTCACGATTTCAACGGATTTTCCAATGAGAATGACAATGCCATTTTTAATCTGGAAGAAGACTATGGCGCACATCATTATGACAGGATTAACCTTGTTGTCAGACATGCAAAAGGCTGTTGGCTGACGGATGAAAAAGGCAATAAATATCTGGATTGCCTTGCAGCTTACTCTGCTGCAAATTCAGGTCACCATCATCCCACCATCACCAATGCAGTCATGGACGCTTTGATGGGAAACTATGCTTCAGTATTGTCCAATGTAGTGTTCACAGATCCTTTGGGGATCTTTCTATCTGAAGCGGCGAAATTTGCTCCACAGATGGCTCCAAGATTTGGAAATTATGGAAATAAAGTACTTCCTAAAAACGGGGGTGTGGAATCGGTTGAGACGGCAGTGAAAACCATGCGGTATTTTGGATTCAAGCATAAAAAAATTGCCGACGGCAACCAGCAAATTATTGTCTTTAATGAAAATTTTCATGGCAGAACCATCTCCATTGTTTCTTTTTCATCCAGTGAAAAGTACAGACAGGGATTTGGTCCTTTAACCCCTGGATTTGTATCCGTTGAATTTGGTAACCTTGAACAGGTAAAAATGGCCATCAATAAAAATACCTGTGGAATCCTTGTTGAGCCCATGCAGGGAGAAGGTGGAATGAAAATACCCCCAAAAGGATTTCTCAACGGCCTTAGAAATCTTTGTGATGAACATGATCTGCTGCTGGTATGTGATGAAATCCAGGTGGGTATGGGGAGAACAGGAAAAAAATTCTGCTTTGAACATGATAATATTGTTCCCGACGGAGTGATTCTTGGCAAAGCGCTTTCAGGAGGCCTTATTCCTTTGTCTGTTTTTATCACCAATGCAAAAATTATGGACATGGTATTTTCAAAAGGATCGGATGGATCAACCTTTGGCGGTTATCCTCTTGCCTGTGTGGCAGGTACTGCGGCCTTAAAGGTGTTTGAAGAAGAAAAACTGGCAGAACAGTCCGCCATAAAAGGCAAGATTTTGAAAGAAAAGATTGAAGCCATTGCCAAAAAATCTGTTCATGTCAAAGAAGTTCGGGGAAAAGGGCTTTTCATCGGGATTGAAGTCAAAGACGGCAATGCCATGGA
>Ga0233437_1002966_pt1 | contig 23706 bp, 21 predicted proteins | sample SI_122_August201_FD_182714 | JGI IMG/M metagenome (GOLD analysis project Ga0233437, IMG submission 182714) | Seawater microbial communities from Saanich Inlet, British Columbia, Canada - SI_122_August2016_200_MG | ecosystem: Environmental > Aquatic > Marine > Inlet | place: Canada: British...
AATCCAGGACGTCACTGATCGAGTGAACGCTGAGTTGGCCCTTCGAAGAAGCGAGAATGAGCTAAATGAGATCTTCACGATGTCGCCTGACATGATCTGCGTCGCTGACCTCGAGACCGCAAGGTTTCTCCGAGTGAATCCCGCATTCACTAGAATCCTCGGAATACCTGAAGCTGAGCTCTTGGACAAGCCGTTTCTGGAATTCATACATCCTGATGATGTCGAACCGACCAATGTCATCGTCGATGAGCAACTCAAGAAGGGCGAGATTGTGATCAGCTTTGAGAATCGCTACAGATGCAAGGATGGCTCGTACCGCATTTTGGACTGGGTGTCTCACCCAGATCCTGAACGAGGCATCACGGTGGCCCTTGCACGAGATGTTACTGATGTGAGAGCAGCCCAGCTGGCACTTCGAGAAAGTGAAGCCAAGTTCCGAAGTGTTGTGGAGTCGTCCCCAATGGGCATCCATATGTACAGACTCGATGCCAATGGACAGCTCATTCTCATCGCGGCGAACGAGGCAGCAGACAAGATTCTGGGGATCGAGCATTCGACGCTGACAGGCAGGACTATCGAAGAGGCATTCCCTGGAGTGACAAGAACTGAACTACCTGAGCACTTCAGCCGGGTTGTTCGGTCGGGAGAAACCTGGACCGCCGAGCAGTTCGTCTACGCGGATGATACAGTCACCGGAGCCTTCGAGGTTCACGCGTTCCAGACAGAACCTGGAACGATGGTCGCAATGTTCGTAGATGTGCTTGATCGCATTGAGGCTGAAAAGAGACGGATAGAGCTTGAAGTGCAGCTTCGGCAATCCCAGCGACTGGAATCAATTGGGACGCTTGCAAGCGGTGTGGCCCATGAGGTGAACAACCCTCTGACCGGGATTATTAACTATGCGGAGCTGATCAGAGGCCGATCAACTGACGCCGAGCACGTGGCCGAGTACGCTCGGGAGATTATCAGTGAGGGGAACCGGATTGCGGTTATTGTCCAGAATCTATTATCCTTCTCACGCTATGATGACGCTCATCATAGCCTCGCCAGGGTTAGCGACATTGTGAATGACAGTTTATCGCTACTTCAGTCATCACTCCAGAAGGAGCAGATTGTGCTGAGTGTCGACTTGCCGAATGACCTTCCGGCAGTAAGGTGCCGTAGCCAGCAGATCCAGCAAGTACTCATAAACCTAGTCACCAACTCAAGAGCTGCACTTGCTGACCGCTATCCTGAGTACGATGACAACAAGATTCTGTCTATACGGGCTCGTGTTCACAATGATGAAGGTCGTTGGCTGAGAGTAACTGTGGAAGACCACGGAATGGGGATTCCTGAAGACCGTATAGATCGTATCTTTGACCCGTTCTTCACAAGCAAGACGAGAGATCAGGGAACCGGGCTCGGGCTTTCGGTCAGTCATGGCATCATCAAAGAGCACGATGGACGAATCGACGTAGTGTCGGTTCAAGGTGAATACACACGATTTCTCATCGATTTGCCACTACAAGACCCTGAGGATTGAACCGAGGCACCATGCTTGCTCTCACCTCCCAGAGAGATACAGTGGATGTCAGACAGAGCCCTTTCTCGCACCAGGATTAGCTGCACATGACTGTGTGAAAGCGTCTCTTGGTAGGCTCCTAGTAGGCTATCGTCAGGCGGACCGATAGCACGGTAGCATAAACTTCTCGGTGAAGGTTCTCGGTATGGTGACGTCAGGGGTGTCTGAAAGGACTCGAACTACGGCCCATACAGGACCATCAAGCGCGGGTTCTCGTCAGTCGCTCCACCTGTCTTCTCCAGCACCAGCAATGAAGCCTCTACTCCACGCCCTGTTGATTCCAGCACAGGCGAAATCCCTCAATAAATCACTCGGAATAGTTCTAAGCGCGTCCGATACTCCACTCCACACTAGGGTGAACTGAATAAGAAGGGCCGTTTCAAAGAACCTTCTTCGAGCACCCACTTTCTCAGAAGGACCCATCATCCTTTCGAGAGAAAGCGGAACTCGTTTCAAAGGAACGAGAAACGTTCCCCCCCACTCGCCTAATCCAGCCGCATACCCCCTCTGAGCGTATTCATCTACCTCGCCAAACCTAGAGAACGTCGTGGTTTTCAGGCGTTCTCCAAGGAACGCCTCGCGTTCCCACTTGCAATAGTCTCGGTGTACTAGTATACTAGCTCACCATGAAGATAGAGAACGGATGGAGCCTTGATATGAGTGCAGGTCCAATCTTCGAGCAGATCGCGAAAAACGTGCATCAAATGCTTGCACGAGGCGCCTTGCAACCGGGAGACAAATTGCCGTCAGCCCGTGACTTGGCAGCAAAGCTTCGAGTGAACGCAAACACGATCGTTCACGCATACAACGAACTGGAGGCACATGGCGTGATTGAAAAACGACGAGGCCTTGGAACGTTTGTACGCGAAGACGCGCCCGTAGATGGAATGAAACATGAAATGCTGCAGCAGGCAGCCAACGCCTATGCAGAAGAGGGCAGACAGCTGGACGCTTCAATTCAAGAAGCGATATCTGCTCTGAAGGAGGTTTGGGATGTTGGCTAGACTGGAACATGTAACGAAACGATACGACAAGAATGAAGGCTTGAGAGATCTCACGCTCGACTTCCCGGCAGGGGAAGTAGTGGGCATGCTGGGGCTCAACGGTAGCGGGAAATCTACGCTGCTCAAACTGATGGCTGGGCTACTATTCCCGTCAGATGGACGCGTCACCGTGTTCGGTGGAAAGCCACGAGTCAATCGATCGCAGATTGTCTTTCTTGGTGAAACCGATGTTCTGTGGCCGTGGATGACGCCCAAAGACGCTGAGAAATTCATGCGCAATCTTTATGCAGACTTCGATGCACGGCGCTTTGTCGAACTACTCGATGCCCTAGAAGTGCCGCGTCGAAAGACGAAGACAATGTCAAAGGGCGAACGCGGACGACTGCGATTGGCCATGGCTCTGGCACGCAATGCCAAGCTGTATTTGTTGGATGAACCGTTGGCTGGCATTGATCTGATCAGCCGAGAGAAGATTCTCTCTTCGATTGTTCAGGAATGGCATACCGACGAAACGATTGTCCTGTCCACGCATGAAGTGGCAGAAGCCGAAGGCCTGTTCGAACGCGCCATCTACTTGCGCGAAGGCCGATTGGCTCTTGACGTAACAGCTGAATCACTACGCGAAGGCGGCAAGTCCGTCGTCGATACCTTCCGGGAGGTGCTCGCATGAAGAGATTCTCTACTTTAGTCTGGCTAGAGCATCGTCGGAATTGGCTGTGGTCACTGCCCTTGTTGGGATCGCTCATATTCTGGGCATGGGGCATCAAGCAAGTATTGATCATGGATGTTGGCGAGCGTTTGGGTATTCGGGCTGGATTGCTGATGGGCGCGGCTGTCATTGGCACGGTGCTGTTGATCATGATGATCGGACGCATTCGCTCCGAAACACGCAGAGGTCAGTACCAAGTCTTGCTAATGAGTCCACCTAGTGGGTACAGCCATATTCTGGCTCGCTTCACCTATGCAACGGGCGTTGCCTTTGCCTACTTCATCGCGATTGGGATGATGTTTTGGTGGATTTTCGAGCTGGCTGGCATTCGCTTCGACGCACGCAGCTTGTTTGAGCTGATCTTTGCCATGCCGATCTATGGCCTGAGCATATCGGTGCTACCCCTATTCGCATACACGCTGCTGTTGATGGTGTTTGTCAGCGCCTACCGATTGACAGGCAGAGGATGGATTCCTGGCACGGTTATGCTATTGGGAACACCGATTGCCATGGAATGGGTTGGCGAGTGGATTGCACGCATTCTCTATACGCTGCCTGGATGGCGGATGTTTGGCAACGCACCAGCTGCATTGATTGAGCGCTTCGGAGATGTTGATGTCGAGGCATCCCTTGAGATGGGCGAGGTCCTGAGCAAGGGATTCCCTGTAGAGCCGATGTTGGTCATGTTGGCAATCACGGCCGTAATGCTGTTGCTTGCTGGACGTATTTGGCAGGAGGTGGAAGCATGACCCAGGCATTCCTGATTGTCGTGCGTGTGTTGGTGGTTGGCTTGCTCTTGTTCTGGGCATATCGTCTGTGGACGGGAACGCAAAGCTGGACTTCTCGGATCCTTGGCATGTTCTTCTCTGTCATGCTGATCTGGCAAGCCACCTTGGGAACATGGACATAGCTGAACTGACATTAATTACTTGAACAAAGACAAGAATAGGATTCAACCGGAGGAACGTATGAACCGATCGAAATTGCTGCAAGTAGGAATCTTGGCCATCGTAGGCGCAATCGCGCTGTTCGGGCTTTATGGATGCGACATTGAAGAAATCATTGCGGCGTCAGGTGGCAATGTAGAAGCGAATCGCGAAATCGTACAGACGTATGAAATTGCCTCGCTGCTTGACCTGACTGTTGAGTCGTCGAATGGGTACGTCATTGTGGAATCGGCAGAAACGACGGGTGTTTCTGTGACTGCCAAACTGCGATCACGTGCCGACACTCTTGAGAAGGCTGAAGAGCGTGTAGAGGCCCTCGTCGTTGACATGATCCAGACAGGAGACAACCTGTTGCTGCGCTACCGCAGTTCGGATCAGCCCCTCGATGTGCGCAAGTATTCGGGCGTGTCCTTTGAAGTGACTGTCCCAGCGCAGGCTGATGTAGAAGTGGATACATCGAACGGCGCAATTACAGTTCGAGGTATTGAAGGCAAATTCAACTTGGATACGTCCAATGGGGCCATCGACATAGACGACTTGGTTGGTGTGGTTCTTGCTGACACATCCAATGGCCGAATTGATGTCAATGGTTTCAGAGGTTCTCTGGATCTGGAGACGAGCAATGGTGCCATTGATGTCGTGAATGTAGAGGCATCCATTGACGCGCGGACTAGCAATGGCCGTATCAATTTTGCCGGTGTGCTGATGGGAGATAACAACGACCTCCGCACAAGCAATGGTGCAATTGAAGTCAAGGTTGCCGCCGATGCATCGATCACGGTTGATGCATCGACAAGCATTGGCAGTATCAGCACCAATCTTGCACTGATTGGAGACACAGAAGGACGCAGCTGGAATGCGGCCCTCAACCCGCCGACAACGCAGACGCTTGAATTGCGAACCAGCAATGGAAGCATTCGTATCGAAGGACTATAGAAAAGAGATCTAGGAGCCAGTACAGACCCGTTTCACCCGCCCGTGAGCAGACATTGCTTGCGGGCGTTTCTTTATTCCTGCCATTAGTAGACGAGATCTCTTTCCCGCCAACACCAAAGTCTGGATTCACCTACCCAGAGAATGGGTATCGATCTTCGATATCCATTCTCCAAGGAAGTCCAATCGGTTCCGTTTCTGAACCGATTGGACTTCCCATTGCACATACGAGTGAAAACCAAATGCAGTGGAGGGATTCTAATGACTGACTATCGCAAGTACTTCAAGAATCAAACACTTCCTGGGATGTCGGAGATGGAAACCGACATGATGAAGCAACTTCCCCTTCCCCCCATCCAGAAACCGTCAGCAGATGGCGCAATGCTCATTGACCTTCCATCTCAGGAAGACATCCGCAGTCTGACTACTGTCTCCTTGGTGGATGCCATCGCAGGACGCGAAAGCCGCCGGATCTATGCAGATGAGTCCATCTCTCTAGCGGAACTGGCATTCCTGCTTTGGTCAACGCAAGGCGTGAAACAGCTCATTCGCAATGGCATGGTCACGTTGCGTACCGTGCCCTCAGGCGGAGGCATGCACCCGTTTGAGACCTATTTGGTTGTCCACAACGTCGAAGGTCTCGAACCCGGCGTCTACCGCTACTTGGCCATCGAGCACAAGCTTGTTCGAGTGAAAGCCGCAGCTGATGGACTGCGCTCTCGAATCTCTGGTGTCTGCAATAGCCAGTCCTATGTTGGCAATGGGGCCGTGACCTTCATCTGGGCAGCTCGCCCCTATCGGACTGAGTACCGCTATGGCGACGATACGTTGAAGGACATCCTGATGAGCGTCGGACACATCTGTCAGAACCTCTATCTGGCGTGTGAAGGCTTGGGATTGGGAACGTGTGCGACAGTTGCCTATCAGCAAACCGGCCTCGATGCACTGATTGGTGTCGACGGCACTGACGAAATCGCCTTGTATGTAGCACCTGTCGGCGTCATCGGAGGAGAAGAGCCAAAGCCGTAGGGCTCATACTTTTCGAGTGCAACGGCTCTTTACCATGAAGGGCATGAAGAGATTGAAGGGAATCCCCACGGCACCGGCAACTCATCAAAGATGAGTTGCTTGGAGAATAGGCATGCTCCATCCCTATTCTCTGGCATCGGAGCGCGTGGTCCATTCATGTCCTTCATGGTAGAACGCTTGTAGGGCTCCAGTCTGGTCTATTCCTGTATTGGGCAATTAGGCCAAGCTATTCCGCACTTGCCTGTAGCTCAAGAACCAGGCAAACTACGCACTCCGTCCAATCAATCGAGGAGGCAGCGTGGCGAATGCATTCGGGTATTCCAAGCTCGGCTCGCGGATCAACGTCAGAGGTACGACAGGCTCAGGCAAGACGACGACTGCCAAGTTGCTGGCAGAGCGGCTCGGGTTGCGACGCATTGAGATCGATGCCATGGCCTGGCGGCCCAATTGGGAGATGACACCGCGCGATGAGCTTCGCGACCTTGTCGATGGCGCTACCCAAGGCGATCGATGGGTGATTGACGGCAACTACTCTGCGGTTCGTGAGATTGTTTGGCCCAAACTAGATACCATCATCTGGCTTGATTACCGTTTCCCCCGCGTATTCGGGCAGTTGCTACTCCGGACGATTCGTCGTTCTGCAACCCGTGAGATTTTGTGGGGCGGATGTCGCGAGCGATTCCTCAACAGCTTCTTCTCTACGGACTCCATTCTGCTGTGGTGCATCAAAACACATTGGAGTCGGCGTCGAGCGTTCCCTGAAATCCTTGCACAACCTGCACACCGACACATCAACGTATTACGCTTTCGAAGCCCACGGCGTTTCCGGCAATGGTTCCATTCCCTGCCGACCGAGGAATAGCCTGAATGGCTTGCTGTATATCCCCATCGCGAACTATGCTATACACGTCGTTTCTTGATTGAAGGAGAACTCAGATGCAGGTTTGAGTTCCAACATCAGGGTGGATGCGATCACTGAGCCAACATCAAAGGGGGCATCATGACCGTGCAATTTGAAGCGCCAGGAATTGCGAATACAGACGCTGTCATTCAATGCGTCGTCAATCGGATTGAACAGGGCGGCATTGACCACGTGGTTGTGGCGACAACCACAGGTGATACCGGTGTCCGATTCATGGAGGCATTGAAAGAGACAGATGCACATCTGATCTGCGTGACGCATCACATGGGCTTTCGTGAACCCAACCAAATGGAACTAGAGCCCATGCTCGCCTCACAGCTTCGCGAAGGTGGCGCACACATTCTGACGATGTCCCACGCTCTATCCGGCGTAGCTCGTTCGATTTCAAAGAAATTCGGAGGCACATCAACCACGGAGATGATTGCCCATACGCTACGCATGTTCGGTCAAGGCATGAAAGTTTGCGTCGAGATTGCCGTCATGGCAGCTGATGCTGGCGTGATCCCAGCAGGATCCGATGTGATCTGCGTGGGGGGCAGTGGACGTGGCGCAGACGCTGCTGTCGTGTTGCGAGCTGCTCATATGAATGCATTCTTCGACACGAAGATTCGCGAACTACTCTGCTGGCCGAAGCTGCCGTAGGTCTCGTGATGATTGACGCACACAACCACCTATTGATGTCGCATGCTGTTTGGGACAGTCAAGCGCCTGAAGCCCTTGCCATTGATGCCATTGTGAATCGCCTGAGCCAAGGGCAACTCACTGCAGTTGGAATGGTCATCGGAGGAGATCAGGCATTTCCTAGTACGCAAGCTGGTTCGTCTTGGGAGGGAACATTGTGTGCCCTTGCACAGTATTGGGGAGGCATCGCTCGGGCATCTCACAGCTTCATAACGATTCGGAATGCAGACGATTTGAACGCGCTTTCCGACGAGAATCCAGGATGCATGCTTTGTCTGGAAGGGATGCATGCTTGCTTCGATTCGCCATTTCAAGATCCTCTGGCTGCACTCCGTCTTCTCGTTCAGCTTGGAATCCGGTCGATCCAATTCGTCGCAGCTCCGCAAACGCCGCTTCTCTCAGACCCCGAGTCTGGTCCACGGCGACTCACGGAGACGGGACGAGAGATGCTCAGCGAAGCCAATCGGCTTCATCTGGTCATTGACGTCTCACATCTGTCTGGTGATGAGCCCGCGTTCCTTGAGATTCTGGAGCATTCATCTTCGCCACCCATTGCTTCGCATCACAGTTGCAGAAGTATTACTGGGAATCCCCAAGCCCTCTCAGATGAAGCGATCCGTGCGTTGGCTTCAGCTGGCGGGGTGATTGGCATTCATGTCGGCTCCCACTGGCTGAACAATGAGAGTCGCCAAGCAACAGCCGATGACTTTCTGATGCATGTCACCCGGATTGTAGACCTGGTGGGCATTGATTATGTTGCAATTGGCACTGACCATGTCGACACCAGCGCACTCCCACGGGAACTGCCTGAGGGTATGTTTATGTCTGGCTTTGGAGGCCCCGAAGATTTCCATGTCCTCGCAGAAGCTCTTGCTGGCGCAGGATATAGCGCGTCGGATTGCGGGAAAGTGCTGTCCTCCAACGTGCGAAGAGTGTGGCAAGCAGCCCTTATGGGAAGTGATAGTGCATGAAAGGATCTGAGTTGAACGAGATTCGAAGCCAATTCCTACTCGAAGATGACATTCATTTCCTCAATCACGGGTCATTCGGCGCGTGCCCACGTGCTGTTTTTGATGAGTATCAACGCATTCAGCTGGAGCTAGAACGACAGCCTGTTCGCTTCTTGGGGCGCGAGTTTCGTGAGCGAATGGCTGGAGCCCGTACGGCGCTAGCAGCCTATCTTGGAGCAGACGCCGACGACCTAACCTACGTCCCCAATGCAACGACAGGATTGAACATCGTAGCTCGTTCTCTCAATCTGAAGCCTGGTGACGAAGTGGTCGGAACGGACCATGAATATGGTGCTCTCGACCGCACCTGGTCGTTTATCTGTGGACAAACAGGCGCCCGCTATGTCCGCGCTCCCATTTCTGTACCCATCGCCTCAGCTGACGATGTTGTCGAGCAAGCATGGTCTCACGTAACGGAACGGACCCGCGTCTTGTTCCTTAGCCACATTACCTCGCCTACAGCCGTCATCCTTCCTATTGCAGCACTTATTGCCAAGGCGCGAGAAGCTGGGATTCTCACAGTAATCGATGGCGCTCATGCCCCTGGGATGATTCCGCTCGATCTTGATGCCCTTGGAGCCGACGCCTATTCCGGCAATTGCCACAAATGGATGATGGCCCCCAAAGGATCGGGCTTCCTTCATGTCCGCCGTGACGTACAGCATTTGATTGATCCGCTGGTAGTCTCATGGGGATGGGAATCCGATGAGCCAAGTGCGTCGCAGTTTGTTGACCATCATGAGTGGCAAGGCACCCGAGATATCTCAGCATTCTTGACCGTCCCTGCAGCCATTCGCTTCATGGAGGAGAATGATTGGCCAACTGTCGCGAAGCAATGCAGCAACCTTCTTCATGACTTCGTGCCGCAAATCCTGGCAGCCACTGGACAAGCCGCACTCACACCTGACTCGACGAAGTGGTTTACCCAGCTGGCTTCGTTCGCCATTCCAGCAGACGACTGGCAGGGTCTCAAGATACGCCTCTATGATGAATACAAGATCGAAGCCCCAACCATTTGGTGGAACAACAAGACTCTGCTACGCATCTCCGTCAATGCGTACAACGCTGCAGAGGATCTGAGCAGTGTGGTAGATGCATTGAGGAACCTGCTTCTCAGCTAGATCCTAGACCTGCGGATTCGGGTATGCTGAGTCATGAATCGCGCTCCCCTCATTGCCGCCACAGTCCTGTTCTGTTTCCTCTTTGGATCGTGCATTGCGATTGCACAAGACCCGTGGGCGTCGATCCCCGACGCAGAGCAGATTGTCGATATCGATTCGTTTCTTCTTTCTTGTCCGTCAGCAGATGAATTGGCAATCCTCCAGGCTGATTTTCCCATCTTGTTTGAACCAGCCATGCGATTTCGGGACCCGCTCTATAACTGCCTTGAGCCGACAAGCACCATCCGAGCAATTTCTGATCAGCTTGTCATCACTCAAGCCCTTCGGGTGATCCGGCACATGAAGTTGTTCCAGCCGCTTCCGTGGACAGACCTGCATCCCTATGAGTGGTTGAAGTCCAAGATCGGCGCGATCTCCGTCAGTTACACAGCGGCGTACAACTCCTGCTGCCACACCGTGTTCCCAATCAACAAGCCGGGAGGCGTGTTGGCAATCACGCTTCAAAAGGTTTCGGACGACCTGCTGCGCTATCGCATGCAGTGGAGAGATCCTTCAGCTGGAACTGGCCTTGGCAATCTCATCTTGCTGGTTTTCCACGAGGCCAGACATGTCGATCTGCCTCACGATTGCGAAGGTATCTACGACTCGTCTCTAGACTACATGGGTGCATGGGGCGTACAGATCACGATGGCGCGTTATCTAGTTGAGGGATGGATCGACATAGGCTTGCATGCAGATGAGCTACCTCATCTGGAATGGCTAGCCGACAGCCTGACTTCATCGCGGATGTGCGCCGAAGCTGACTAGCTAGGCATTCACAACCTGCGCAATGACTCCCGGAAGATCCGCAAAATCATCCAACAAAACATCGACTTCATCGGCTTCGCCATCAGCTGCAAAGCCGTAAGTGGTGGCCACGACAGTACAGCCACTGGCCTTGCCTGCGACGAAATCATGGTAGCGGTCACCAATCATGAAGGCATGCGTTGGTTGGAATTGCTCAAGCAACTCGGCAATCATCTCGGTCTTGGTTTGCTGTGAATCGCCGAAGGTTTTAATGCCGTCGAACACGGACATGAGATCAAACTTCCCAAGTACAGCGCTGGCATATGGGACATCGCCATTGGTGCAGATTGCCAGGGTATAGCCTTGCTTCTTCAGATCGCGAAGTGTCTCGATGACGCCAGGATAGAGCTGGCCGAACTGTGCAATGGTCTGAAACTCGTATTTCGCAATCTCTTCGGCTAGCGCATCGGCATCTGCCGGAAATCCTTGGGCGATGAGCCAGTCGAGAAAATCAGGAAATGTCTCTCCCACCATGTTCAGAATGGCGTCATCGCCAGCATAGGGGATGCCATGATCGGCATAGGCTGCACGCATCGTAGGAATGAATGTGGCCTCCGTGCGGTTAAGTGTTCCGTCCAAATCGAAAATAAGCAGTGTGTTGGCGTTGTCATTATGCGAGGTCATACGGTCAAAGGTACCTAGAAAACTGGAGGAAATCGAGGAGGCGGAGTCACGCAATTCCGCCTCCTCTGACGTGTCCGTCGAAGGTTAGGGAAGCGTCAGCTCAAGGAGGAGAGCGTCGTAGCTACCCTTTCCATAAGAAGCCGTTTGACCAACGACGAGAGCTGTTCCATCAGGGCTGAGACACATTCCGCTTGTCCAATCCGATTCGCTACCGCCGAATGTAACTTGGTAAAACGATTTGCCATCTTCAGAAAGCAATTGCAGCCATGCATCGTTCTCACCAGGATCGGGTTCGTTGGTGACAGCGGCGATGGCGAACCCTCCGTCATCCAACTCGACAGCGTCCATTCCATAGTCAAGATCTCGGCCAGATCCAAAACGTGAGGTCCACAACTCAGTGCCCTCATTGTCAATGCGCACGACCGTCAGCGCTGACAGTTCCGATCCTTCCTGGTCGCCATGCCCGGTGAGAAGGAAGCCGCCATCACTGACTGCGATCACGGAATTGGCGATGTCGTAGGTGGCACGCCCATAGGCCTTGGACCAAACCTCCTGGCCAGTCGATGTCAGTCGAACGACGTACATGTCGACGTTGCCAGCACCGATAGAACTCGTCCCGCCAGCAACGATGTAGCCACCATCAGCAAGAGCTTCAATGCTGTGTCCTCGCTCGATGTTTGTGCCACCATGTGTGCGCTGCCAAGCGATTGCGCCTTCATTGCTAACTTTGGCAACGTAGAGATCAGATAGCCCTGCGCCCGATGAATAGGTCAATCCGCACAGGACGGCACCACCATTGCTGGCAGAGCAGATGTCAAAAGCGGCGTCATAGTCCGCGCCTCCCAGCGTGGTTGCCCAGCTGAGATTGCCGGATGCACTAAGTTTCAGGACCAACACGTCTTCCATGCCATTGCCTGCAGAAGTCGTGTATCCAGCGACGTAGATGCCACCATCAGGACTCGCACAAACAGCTTCTGCAAAATCTCGACCGGGTCCGCCGATGGCCTTTGCCCAGGCAATGTCACCCGTTGAGGTGCGTTTGATGACAAGGATGTCTTCTCGGGTAGTAGATGAATAGGTCATACCAACAAGTACGCTCCCGTCAGGCACGATGCAAATATCGCGACCGACATCCGACAGGGCTGTTCCCAGTGTCCATGCAGCGACATCAGGATCATCCGACGCAATGATCTCGGCAGCTAGCACAAGATCCGAGGCAGTGATCGAATCGATCGAGGGTTCAATAGGGGCTTGACCATCCAGGGAGCGCGCAATGGCCGCAGCAATCTCGAGGGGCCACACGCGCTGGTTGGTCGCCGTTACGAGCTGGCTATCGATCATTGGCGGTGTCGAGGCACTTCCAATCGTGCAATCGGCACCATAGGAGCGACAGTTGGCTGCGCGATTGCGATGCGCGATCACCGTTGCGCCGTCGAGACATCCGGCATCACCGAACAGTAGGATACCGCTGCAGCCTGTGTACAGCGTTAGTCCACCGTTAAATGCTTCTTGAACCTGATTGACAGCCGCTTCGCTTTCACGGAGATCGCCAACAGGATTTGGCTTCCGATTGAATGTTCCGGGCGTAGGCATGACGACGAGCACATCGTAGTCTGTCGCTGTCTCGATCTCCTCCACAATCTGATCGACAAAGAAAGTTGAGCATAAACGCGAGCATGCGGGCACTGAGGTTCGAATGCCTGTGAAGGTGACATCCCACCCCATTCGCTCCATCTGATCTTTGATCAGGTACGTGTTCGCACCATAGGGGCTCGCAAGCATTGAGAGCACCTGAATGCCTTGCGATAGGTCTGGCTGTTCCTGTGCCGCCATCAAGAGCAATGACATCAAGCAAGCGAGTACAACTCCAAGCATGACGGTTCTACGCATAAATCTCCTTTAATCTGCGACTGATTGTGAATCCGCTGTTTCGCTACCACTGACCTACCTTGTCGAAACGTCGTCTCGAAAGCGTCTCGCCCCCGTGTGCGATAGGGTGTCCGATAGCATCGTTGAGCTCGCCGGTAGTTGAGGCATTGACCATGAAGGGCATGAAGAAAGAATTGGCTGCTGATCTGTTGCCAAAGATGTTGTGGGGATTCCTTCAATCCCTTCGTGTTCTTCGTGGTGAAAAGGGGTAGCAGTTGCCCTTGCGTTTGCAGCGAGATTCTCGAACCGTCTTGAAGTTTGGGTGTAGAGTACCTGTGGGGCGGCGGGGCAACCGGCAACCTGTGACTCTAGAATGGGGTGGAGGTTCAGAATGAAACGAAACGTAGCGCTGCTGATTCTCATTATGGTATTCCTATCGTTTTCAGCGGTTGCGGTCGCAGTGGATTGGACTGAGCTTGATTGGGCAGCAACGGTCGTCACTGACTCCAGCACTGGCCTTCCCGCCATTATCTTCAGCACAGGTCTCTCCTACGATGAGCGGCCCGAGACAATGAAGCTCCGCATTGCTTGGGAAGTGTTTCGAATCGATGGTGGTTCAGAGACAATGCTCTATGAGTACACGCGGACTGCCACCGCTGTGTACGCCACGACCTATTTCTCATCGCAGGCTGTATTGGTAGAACCTGGCTTTCAGTATGGAGCGCGTGTGCATATTGATGACGACGAGAACGACCTTTCCTATCAACGCACGTTCAGCCACATTGAGCCTGAGTCCTTGCCTGTAGGCTTAAGATTTGTGGGTTGGGATGGAACTGAAGAAGCCGATCTGGTTGTCATGCCTGATGCGGGGATCAACGAGTTGGTGCTTCTTGGAAGCGCTATTGCCTCTTACGAAGTCATCGCGGAAGACGTTTCAATCAGCACCCTGTTCGCGCAGCATGCAGCCACGGGCTCCACGTACCCAGTGTCTGTCATCCTTCTCCCCGAAACGGGAGTTGACAATAACTGGGGAACGGATTCCAAGCCAATTACCGTTACATTCGGGATGGCTGTTCTGACGTTCTCTATCCCCAGCCTTGATGCAAGGGCGGGATTTCAACAGCAGTTGGCTCAGTACGATCAAACGTTCAAGGGAACAGTTTATGCGGGACCCGGTGGAGACGGGCTTGCTGAAGGCGTCATCGTCTTTCTTCATGATTCCATGGACGTGATGCTCAAGGCGGCTGTTGACGAATTGGCCGCACGATCGAACTAGATGAACGACTCCGCCGCCTAGCTATTTGATTTGTTGCGAGAATCATCCTGGAATATCCACAAATCCAGAAACAGAGGATCGCCACCATCTGGGAAACGTTGCCATGTGGATTTATCATCGGCCTCGTCTTTAAATGCCGTGGTTTCTTCAACAACGACACCTTGTGGATCCATTAGACGAAATGCGTGGATTTCGGAATTTCGCAAGCGGAGTCCTGGATAAACAAACACGAATCGACCGCCTGGTGGGATCACGTGCGAGGTTTCGGTTAGCGGCAAGTAGCCTTCTGTCCTATACGAGTAAGATATCTGCCAGCCAAGCAGGTCGATAGCAGCGTCAGTTGGATTGAGTATCTCAACCCACTCATGATCCGTATCCAATCCCGCAGGATTAATCTCGATTTCGTTGATCACCAAGTGCAACGTTGATTCAGCATCCTGCCCCCAGGCGGCAAGACCCATGAGCAACACGAGTAGGACAGCATGTACGAGTGTGTATCGTCGAGAAATCATTGTCAGATCACCTCATCCCTTTCCCATTGTAGACCAAATGGAATGATCAAACTGCAGTGCACATTACTGCACCGGATTCCTCAGAATGCCGATGCCGTCAATAGCCACTTCAACGATGTCGCCCGAATGCAGCTCGCCTACGCCAGCAGGCGTTCCTGTGGCTATGACGTCGCCTGGCTCAAGCGTCATGATGGCCGAGATGGTCTCAATGAGTGTGGGAATGGAGAAATACAGGTCGGACGTTGAGCCATCTTGGCGTAGGTCACCATTCAAGCGGAGCGTGACATGGAATGGGAGTACAGCGTCTTCTCTAGAGAGAATGAATGGGCCAAGTGGTGCGGATGTATCGAATGCCTTGGCACGGACCCAATTCTTCTCCCACCCCTGCGCTACGCGATCAGAGACGTCGTTCATGCACGTATATCCGAGAATGATGCTGTCTGCATCTGCCGCCGCAACATTTTTGCAGCGTTGGCCGATGACGACGGCCAATTCAGCTTCGTAATGAACCGTTTCACTGTTTGGCAGAATGATGGGCTCACCAGGTCCGATGACCGCAGATGGTGGCTTCAGGAAGAGGAGAGGCTTCTCAGGGACCTCATTCCCAAGTTCTTTCGCGTGGTCAGCGTAATTCCGGCCGACGCAGACAATCTTCGTTGGCGTACACGGAGCAAGCAGTCTGACATCCTCAATCGCGAACGAATCGTCATGAGCATGAACGATGGAATCAATCAGCTTGCCAGCAGTCGGTAGTCCCGATGTAGGATGGACAAAACGTACCAGATGCATGCTGCCTCCCTTGGCGTTTCAGCGGCTTCAACAAATCCGATGAAACGTAGTCCATCTCTTCCTGACGTGCAAGCTCTCTATGGTTTAGGGAGAAGCACGGGTTCGTTGACCTTGACGCATTCCTGTCTGCCGGATATATCGCAAGCTCGTTGTCCGTGGCGCGGTCTGCAGTCAGAGATTGCAGCGTTGGTGTCACGAGGTAGTCAGTTCCCTTGACGCACTGTGCGCTGCAGGATATCTCGCAAGCTCGTTGTCCGTGGCGCGGTCTGGGGTCAGATTGCAGCGTTGGTGTCACGAGGTGCTCAGCTGCTCTTGACGCACTCCTATCTGCAGGATAGCCTGAGGTGTCATGGGGAAAAAACGATACTTAGCTCTAGCATTTGTTCTTCTGTTGATTGACCAAGCCACCAAGTGGTGGGCGTCCACTACGCTTACGTTTGGTCAGCCAAACAACTTGATTGGCAACGTTATTCGTCTCACGCGCGTGCATAATGACGGCGGAGCGTTCGGCATCTTTCAGGGTGGTGGAACAGTCTTTCTTGTGGTATCGGCCATTGTCTCGTTCATACTGTTCTTGATTCTTGTGACAATGACCATCGACAGCAGATTGATCAAGACAGGCATGGCCTTCGTTCTGGCTGGTGCTCTGGGAAACCTCATTGACCGTATTCACTGGGGCTATGTCCTGGATTTCTTTGAGGTTCGCGGCTTTCCGATTTTCAATGTAGCAGATGCTTGCATTACTGTGGGGGCGGTCTTCATCATTCTGTCAATTCTGTTCGGGGGTGAGCGCCATCGATCTGAACGGTAAGCTGATTGCGTTCGAAGGCATTGATACTTCGGGAAAATCCACTCAAGCGAGGCTGCTCCTCAAACGATTGCAAAATCGGGGGCATTCGGTTGTGAGCACTGTGGAACCCGGAGGGACGACGATTGGAGAAGCTGCCCGATCGATTGTGCTCTCCAAACCTGGCGAGCTCTCCGCGATGCTACCTTTTTCCGAGTTGCTGCTCTTCATGATTAGCCGTGCACAGAACACGCATGAGATCATTCGACCCGCTTTGGATGCAGGCAAGACGGTGATTGTTTCGCGCTATCGCATGTCCAGCGAGGCGTATCAGGGCTATGGCCGAGGTATTGATTTGCGGCTGATAGAAAGCCTCAATGAGCATGCCACCGCAGGGCTCAAACCACACGTGACGTTTCTCATTGACATCACTGCTGAAACAGCCATTCAGAGAAAGACGACTGAGCATGATCGAATTGAAATCGAGGCTGTGGAATTCCATCGACGCGTACGGCAAGGCTTTCTAGAGCTTGTTGCCAAGGATCCCAACGCTGTCGTGATTGACGGAGATCGGCCTCTTGGCGAGATCGCAGAGGATGTGGCACGTTATCTCCAAGTCTGATTTTGTCAGCCACTGAATGGATGGAGTAACATGGCAATCGACGTTCCTTTGCTAAGGGGGAGGATCAATGGATCTTGTGTGTTTGAAGAATGATCTTGTGTTTGGCGTGCGACTGGCCAGTCACGCCCTGGGTACACGAAGCAGCATGCCTATTCTTGCGGGCTTGAAGCTCGAGATTGTGGGCAACCAACTCCGATTGCAAGCAACGGACCTGGAGCGCGCTGTTCGGTGCGAAATCCCGATCGAGAACAAAGGTGGAGACGAATCCGTCGTTCTCAACGGTTCAGTATTCAACCAGATTGCGTCCCATCTCCCTGCAGATGACCGTATTAGCCTCACCAGCAAGGCTGACGATGGGTCCTCGATTCAGGTTCGCTGTGGCGAGGTGACATTCGATCTTCCCACATTGCCCACGGATGACTATCCAGAAATTGCACCCCTGCCGAGCACCAAGATGGCGTCAGTCACGATTTCGCAGTTTCAGCGAGGGCTAAACCAGACCGTGTTTGCTGCCAAGAAAGCAGGACAAACGACAAGACTCAGCTTGACTGGCGTGAACTTGGTATTCAAGTCCGATCATCTCAAGCTGGTGACCACAGACGGATATCGACTAGCCATGAAGACGATCGATATTCAGGATATTCGAGAGGAAGCAGAGTTTCTCATTGATGCCAGTGTGTTGACTGATCTGGATCGCGTCCTTTCACAGCTTCAGGCTGACACCGTTGACATTTACAAGGGTGAAGGCCAGCTATTCTTCCAAGCGGCAGGCGTGACATTTATGGCGCGTACGATTGCCGAGGAGTTCCCGGATTTCGACCGCGTGATTCCTAAGAACAATCAGATCTCACTGGTGTTTGACCGCAAATCACTGCTGGAAGCCCTGCAGCGCATTGAGATTACAGCAGCTGAAGATTCTGGGGCCATCTCAATGAAGGCCACACCCGAAGAATCGGCAGTTGTCGTTGCTTCCTCGTCTCGCGACAAGGGAGAGGCTGAAGAACGCGTGCGGTTGCAGAATGTGCCGACTGAAGGTATCCAGATTTCCTTTAACGCCAACTTGGTGATTGAGGGCCTGAAGCATCTGGCTTCTGATGAAGTCGGGTTCTGGTTGGCGGCGCCACTACAGGCCGCCTTGATGGAGCCAGCCGGAGACAAGATCCCAGCATCGGACAACGGATTCTTGTACGTGTGCATGCCCGTCAATCTGAGCCAGTAGGCGTTCTCTCACGATCTAGATATGCAGACGCCCCAGACACACGTCTGGGGCGTTATCTGTTGAACCCTGGCGAATCACGTCTGCGCAATAGTCAGATGAACCTCTCCCGATGCGACTTCATTCTCAGCAATGGCTTTCGACGCGTCCTTGACGATTACTCAACAGAGAGATTGCCGCACGATGACATGCGAGCGCTTGGCGAAATTGCGGAGAATGTGGCACGATATCTTCAAGTCTGACTCTGTCAGGTATCGAATGGATCGAGGCACGGGAATCGGCGTTGCTTGTGTGGAATAGGGGGAGCAATGGATTTTATCTGCTTGAAAAACGATCTTGTGTCCGGCGTACGATTGGCCAGTCACGCTCTGGGTACTCGAAGCAGCATGCCTATTCTTGCGGGTTTAAAGCTTGAGATCGTGGGTAGCCAGCTTCGATTGCAGGCGACGGATTTGGAGCGAGCCGTTTGTTGCGAGATTCCGATCGAGAATAAGGACGGAGACGAGTCTGTCGTTCTCAATGGCGCCGTATTCAACCAGATTGCGTCTCATCTTCCTGCTGACGAACGCATCAGCTTGACCAGCAAGCCAAACGAGGGGACTTCGATTCAGGTTCGTTGCGGCGAAGTCACATTTGATCTTCCCACACTGTCCTCTGACGACTATCCAGAGATTGCACCCCCGCCGAGCACCAAGATGGCGTCAGTCACGATTTCGCAATTTCAACGCGGACTGAACCAAACGGTCTTTGCTGCAAAGAAGGCAGGGCAAACGACGCGGCTGAATCTGACAGGCGTGAATCTGCTATTCAAGTCTGATCATCTGAAGCTGGTAACCACTGACGGCTATCGACTGGCGATGAAGACGATCGAGATCCGAGACATCCAGGAAGAAGTGGAATTCCTCATTGACGGCAGTGTGTTGATGGATCTCGATCGCGTTCTCTCACAGCTCCCAGTTGATACCGTCGATGTCTACAAAGGTGAAGGCCAGTTGTTCTTCCAAGCCGCAGGCGTGACCTTCATGGCGCGCACGATTGCTGAAGAATTCCCGGATTTCGATCGTCTCATTCCCAAAGACCACCAGATCTCTCTCGTCTTTGATCGCAAGTCGTTGCTGGAATCCCTGCAGCGTATTGTGATTACGGCAGCCGAAGACTCGGGGGCCATCTCACTGAAAGCTACGCCTAACGAATCGGCAGTCGTCATCGCTTCATCATCCCGAGACAAGGGCGAAGCAGAAGAACGCGTGCGGTTGCAGAATGCGCCGACTGAAGGTATTCAGATTTCCTTCAACGCCAACATGGTGATTGATGGGCTCAAGCACTTGGCATCGGATGAAGTCGGGTTCTGGTTAGCATCGCCGTTGCAGCCAGCCTTGATGGAACCTGCAGGTGAGAAGCTTTCAGCAGCGGATCATGGATTCTTGTATGTGTGCATGCCACTCAATCTACCCACCTAGAGAGTTTCAATCTGCTGTAGACATGGAAACGTCCCAGACCCTCGTCTGGGACGTATTCTTTGCCTATTGATGGGTTCCCGGCTCACTCGGCAAGCTGTTGGCCAATCTCATCCCCAGCTATTTGTAACACGGCATCGATCTTGGATGTGTCTTGACCGCCACCCTGCGCGAAATGGGGAGCCCCACCGCCGCCGCCGCCCAAAGCCTGAGACATCGTCTTCACCACGTCGCCTGCACGAACACCCTGGATGCCCTTGGAGACCTTGCAGACCACCAGCGCTCGACCTGACGACTCGCCTGCAAGGATGATGACGGCTGGCTGTCGCACCTCTTCAATAAGGTCAGCCAACTGCTTCAGTTGGTCGCCTGGCAGATCGGCTCGGGCAACCACCAGATGGTTTTCTCCTACTGGAGTGTCAGTCTCAGCAATCTGCTGAGCCATTGCTCTTAGACGGTCGCCCACGAAAGCTTCGAGCTGACTTGTCAGCGCCTCAACTTGGGAGCGCAGCTGTGCAATGCCTGCGACGGGATCGTCACCTAGCTGCTCGTGCATGAGGTGCTGGAATGCGTCTTTTTCTCTCAGGTAATCGAGCAAGTGGCCACCGGTAATGGCTCGAAGTCGGCGAGTGCCTGAAGCGATACTTTCTTCAGAGACGATCTTGATCAATCCAATCTCTCCTGACCGAGAGACGTGGGTTCCGGCACACAACTCCTTGCTGGCATCGCCTACGCTGACAACGCGAACTTCGGACTTGCCCCTGTACTCATCCTCGAACAATCCAATAGCGCCTGATGCCGTCGCCTGCTCTGGAGCCAGTAGATCTGTCGTCACGAGGTGATCGGCAAGTACAGCAGCATTGGAAAGGTCTTCAATTTGATGCATCTGCACTTCAGTCATCTTCTCGAAATGGGAGAAGTCGAAGCGCAGCTCTACGTCATTGACCAAAGAACCCGCTTGTTTGACGTGCTGGCCTAAGACGCTGCGCAATGCTGAATGCAAGATATGGGTGGCAGTATGGTTGCGGCGAATGCGATCTCGCCGTCCTGCATCAACAACGAGGCGCACCTCATCGCCAGGACGGAACACAGCACTCTTATCTTCAAGCTCGTGAATTGAAGGCCCATTCGCAATCTTGACAACTTCGAAGATGCGGGATTTCTGCCCGGGAAGTGAAAGGTTCTCAACAATCCCCGTGTCGGAAACCTGTCCACCACTGGCAGCGTAGAACGGCGTTCGATCCACAATGATTGCCCGAAGGCTGCTTCCATCTCCGTCCGTATCGGGGATGGCTTGCAGAACCTTGGCTGTGTTATCGAGGCAATCGTATCCAAGGAACTGTGTCTCGCTGCCCTCTTGCGCTTCCTTGACCTGGCTATCGAGTTGATCTTCTTCGGTGCTGCGCCTGGACCTGATACGCTGCTGTTCGAGCGCCGCTGTGTAGCCAGGGAGATCGATCCCGAATCCGCGATCCCCTGCAATCTCCTGCGTCATCTCCAGCGGGAACCCGTACGTGTCGTTCAACTCGAACGCAGTATCTCCAGGAAGAATTGTTTCGCCTGAAGCCTTCAGCTCATCGAGCACTTTGTTCAAGCGACGCTCCCCGTCACGTAGTGTGCGACGGAACGTCTCTTCTTCACGCGTAATCAAACGATGCGCAAGATCTCGAGAGTCGATAATCTCTGGATAGGTGACGCCCATCGTGTCGATCACCGGCTCAATGAATGTCGCCAAGGATCCATGTGCCAGTTCAAGATGTTCTCCAGCTCGGATCGCCCTGCGCAAGATGCGGCGCAAGACGTAGCCCTGCCGCTCATTGGATGGCATAAGCCCCTCAGACAGCAGGAACAGCACAGCGCGAACATGGTCGGCAATCGTGTTTCTGTGAACCTGATCGCCGTGGGTCAAGGTACGGGGGCTGGCTACCTCAATGGCATCGAGAATTGGACGAAATATGTCTGTTTCGTAGTTGGTCTCCGCGTGTTGGAGCGTTGCCGCCATTCGCTCAAGTCCCATGCCTGTGTCGATGCATTTCTTGGCCAAAGGTATGAGCGTTCCATCTTCTTGAGCATCGTATTGCATGAAGACGACATTCCCCATTTCGGAGAATCGATCACAATCACACGCCGGACCTAGACAATCAGGGTCGCCGCATCCGGCCTCAATCCCGTTGTCGTAATGGATCTCGGAATCAGGTCCACAGGGGCCTGAATTGCCGACCGGACCCCACCAGTTGTGTTCTTTCCCAAGACGAACGATCCGATCCGCTGGAACGCCGACCACGTCCCGCCATATGTCGTAGGCTTCGTCATCGTCTAGATAAATCGAAACCCAGAGCTTGGATTCCTCAATGCCCAGCTCCTTGACGAGGAACTCCCACTGCATCGTAATACCGCCTTCTTTGAAGTAATCGCCAAAGGAGAAATTGCCCAGCATCTCAAAGAATGTCTGATGAAATGCCGTCTTGCCGACGTTTTCGATGTCCGTGGTTCGAAAACACTTCTGACACGTCACGACTCGCGGATGCGGAGCAGCCGCGTGCCCAGCGAAGTAATCCTTGAACTGCACCATGCCAGCCGAAGTGAATAGCAGGGTGGGGTCGTTGGGCACCAAGGGCGAGCTTGGCAGCTTCTTGTGGTCACGCGCGGCAAAGAACTCAAGATAGCGAGTTCGTAGTTCCGAAACCTTCATCGTTTTCTCCTTTGTCTACTTTCTCAACGGATTATCGATGCCGTTCGCTAAGGGCGCAAACTGTCCGTTGCTGCATCCACTGCCGCTCACTATACTGAAGCCAATAGATAAGGGAGTGATACTCAGATGTTCATTGAAGGCATAGAAGCGAGACAGATTCTTGATTCCCGTGGCAATCCGACCATCGAAGCCGACGTTTACCTAGAGGATGGCGGCTTTGGACGCGCAGCTGTTCCGTCCGGCGCTTCCAAGGGGAAATTCGAGGCGCACGAGCTTCGTGATGGCGACGATCGAGTCTTTCACGGACGCGGAGTCACCAAGGCCATTGCCAATATCCACGATGAAATCGAGCCTCTGTTGCTCGGCCGCAACGGTCTCGATCAGCCTGAAATCGATCGACTTCTCATTGAACTAGATGGTACAGAGAACAAAGCTCGCCTTGGAGCCAATGCCATGCTGGCAGTTTCGCTAGCCACAGCACGCGCAGCTTCCGACTTGCTAGGTTTGCCGTTTTTCCGCTATCTCTCGGGAACACGTGCAGTACGAATGCCAATTCCAATGATGAACGTACTTAATGGTGGCGAACATGCCGACAACAATGTTGACGTTCAAGAATTCATGTTGCTTCCTGTTGGCGTGACTTCGTTCCGTGAAGCTGTTCGAGCCTGCTCAGAGATCTTCCATACCTTGAAGGGCATTCTTAAAGCGAAAGGTTTGGCTACATCTGTTGGAGATGAGGGCGGATTCGCACCCAATCTGGAAGACAATCGACTCGCGTTGTCCTTGTTGGTTGAAGCTATCGAGAAATCTGGGTATCGCCCGGGCGCTGATGTTGCCATTGCTCTTGATGTGGCTGCTACCTCGTTCCTCAAGAACGGCGCCTATCAGTTCACTGTTGACGGAAATGTGAACTCGATTAGCTCAGAGGAATTGGTCCAAACCTACGAAGGCTGGGTCAAGGAATTTCCGATCTACTCCATCGAAGACGGTGTGGGCGAAGAAGACAAGGAAGGCTGGAAGCTGTTGACGGATCGACTTGGGAGCAAGGTCCAGATCGTCGGTGATGATGTATTCGTTACCAATCCGACACTCCTGA
>Ga0233437_1002968_pt1 | contig 23694 bp, 2 predicted proteins | sample SI_122_August201_FD_182714 | JGI IMG/M metagenome (GOLD analysis project Ga0233437, IMG submission 182714) | Seawater microbial communities from Saanich Inlet, British Columbia, Canada - SI_122_August2016_200_MG | ecosystem: Environmental > Aquatic > Marine > Inlet | place: Canada: British...
TCATTGGGGTTTTTGCATGTCGACCTCAGACCTCGATATGCAAAAACTACGCCCAGATTTGCTCATTCGCTTGTTTGAAGCCGTGTGTTATTCAACTTGAAAGCTCCCAATTGGATAAAGTCCAGCTCAGGAGGGGCAGCAATATCTGGTGATGGAATTCATCCCCGGCGACAACCTGTGGGAAATGATCAAAAAGCAAGGCGCGCCCTTCTCCGAAGTGCAGTCAATTGCGTGGATTATTAAAATCTGTGATGCGGTTACCTATTTGCACAACCAGACTCCGCCCATCATCCACCGCGATATCAAACCCCAGAATATCAAAGCCATGCCCAATGATCAGGTCGTGTTGGTGGATTTTGGCGTAGCCAAAGAGGGCAGCACCGGCGCGCGCACCGCCACCGGCGCCAGAGGCGTCACGCCCGGCTTCTCACCCCCGGAGCAGTACAGCGGCAGCGGCTCCAGCCCGGCCTCCGATGTCTACGCCCTGGGTGCAACCCTCTACGCCCTGCTGACCGGTATCAAACCCCCTGACAGTGTTTCCCTGGCGATTGGTGAGGTGGACTACGTTCCGCCTGACCAGCACAATCCCGCCATCTGTTCGGAAATTGCCGCAGCCATCACCTGGGCTATGCAGCCCAAACCAGTCGACCGACCGCAAACCGTTGATGAGTGGCAACAGAGATTACTTGCTGTTTCTGAGGGGGTTGAACCTGTATCTGATGAAGAAGAGCCTGAATCAGAAATCAAAGCCGCGCCACAAGCTGCCGATCAGGTAGTAAAACCGCAACCTGTGCCTGATCCTGTGTCCGATGAACTGCCCTGCCCTGAATGCGGCTCACGCAACCGGCCTAATGTGCGCTTTTGTGAGCAATGCGGCACATCATTGGCTGCCCCGGGTATGATCTGTTCTTCATGTGGTGTGGAGAGCCGTCCCGGTGTGCGTTTTTGTGAAGAATGTGGGGAAGCGATAGAATAGAATCGCTTAGCGTAATTTATAATAAATCCCTGTTCACGTGTGCCCTTCAGGGTAGCTGTGGCCTTTTTGATATCGTTGGGTTAAAAAATAACTGATACCCGGTTTTTTGACTGTCATGCATAAACTACAAGGGTTGTCATACTTGCACGACAGACATCAACATCCTTATCGAATATGATGTTCCATAAATTCAAGAACCTCACTCATTTCAGGCCGGTGACGTGGCAGCAAAAAAACGCGCACATACTTATGGAATTAGAATGATAATCGGAATTTTTCTAATTTTTTGCGCGCTTTGGATTCCTCATGAAATCGTGTTCGCAGGGGACGGGGATGCTCCACCAACGCCGGTAGTAGTAGAAGATGAAAGTCCAAATATGAGTGTAGAAGGGGATGTTGAACCGATAGTTACAACTGAACTTGAAGGGGATAGCGAAACTCAGGCTCTGGGAGAAACAATCCAAGAAGCGGATACAGCAATTGAAGATCCCCCCACTGATGAGGAAGATCAGGCCATCGAGCAAAATGTCGACTCCTCCATCTCCGGCGGGGGCCTACCTGACGATGATGTTGAATCCCAGATCGATTTGGAGATCCAACAAAATGGGCAAAATCTTGCTAAAGTCGAAACGCCACAAATGGAGGATGTGGGCGAACCCACTCCCGAGATTGATCCCACCCTTATCCCTGTGGTCCCTGATCCCTATTTTTATTTTGACGGCGTCAAGCATAGTTTCCTGCCCGAAGGCGGGCAATGTTCGGATGATCCTAATTGTCATGTTTCGGCAACGCCGATTCAGGATGCTTTGGACGCGGTTGCAGGCAGCCTGAAACCAGATGATGGAATGCTGTACATCGAGGGTGGCATCTATGATGAGGAAATCCAGCTAAATAATATGGATGGCTTAATTCTCCAAGGTTCTGCTAATGGCCAGGCAACAACACTTGCTGGCATTATAAAAATTATTAATTCTCAATCCATAACGTTGCAGGATTTTACGTTTTTGCAGACCATCGTGCTGGATGACTCCACCGACATCATCATCAATGGAACTAACCAGAATGACCAAATGGATATCGAACTCAAGGGTTCGAGTCAGGTTGAAATTCAGGCCGAAGAAGGCGATGACGAGATTACAATTCATGGCAGCCATGGGGATGCAAGAGTGGATGGAGGTTCCGGCGATGATCTATTGGTGATTGATTTTGTGCTCGATGATGACCCTGCCGACGCGATGATTGCCTATGATGGTGGCGCAGGTTTTGATAGTATGCAATTTCAAGGTGGGAGGTTCGAGGCTGTCGCCTATCGAGCATCAGGACCCAGCTCAGGCACAATTGACTTTGATGATTCTCATGTGAGTTACACGAATATCGAGCCGATTACCGATATTACACTGGCAACCAACGTCACATTTCCCACAACTTTATCAGATGAAGCGGATACTATCGATGTCCTCAATGGCGGAACGGCAAATGGTTTCCAGACCCTTAAAGTCCAGGGAGATCATTTCGAAGATATCACCTTTGCCAATAAGCAAAATGTAACTGTGGACGGCGCTGGTGGAGATGATACGATCAATATCAATATTTCTTACGCTGCCGATGAGTTACAGACTCTCAAAGTCAGCGGCGGCGGTGGTGACGATACGATCACGATCCTGCAGATGATCGCGAATATTGACCTGACGATCGACGGCGGTGATGGGGACGAAGACAGCATCATGGTTTCGAATAATGCGCTTATTTCCACACGCAAGATCACGGGCGGCGACCATACCGACGCGAATTCAACAGGCAATTCAAAGAATATCGCATTTACCGCTGAGACGATCACCATTAGTAATGGTGCGCAAGTATTGGGACACGTCGAGAGTGGCAGCAGTTTCACCCCGGGAAATATCACGCTGACAGCCTCTGACTCCACAGTTAAATACACCCCAGGGATTCACGTTGCCGATACTAACGCCCACATCACCGTCAATGGGGCAACCATCAAAGGCGGTGTAGTCAGTCTGGATGCCAAAGCTGATACCACGCGCGTGCTACCCGACAGCGCCAGCGCCTCGGAGTGGTTTACCAACGGCTTGCTGGGCATATTACAATCCTTTTCCCTGATCGGCGGGGTGGTGGTGTCGAATAGCGAGGCCCAAATTACCATTGCTCAGAACGCCGACATCTCCGCGACTTCTTTCAGCGCCATCGCGTTAGGGATCGCCCAGGCCTGGACCTATCCCATCGGGATTGGTCTGGGTGTAGCGGTGGGGGTGCTGGATAATACAGCGAAAGTGCTTGTTAACGGCAAGATCACCACCAGTGGAGATGTTTATTTGCGAGCGGCTGTAGATAATACAGTTACCGTAGTAGCAAACACGCATGGTCTTGCAGGGATTGCGGTTTCCGCCGCCGTCAGCGTCCTCGATTCAGAAGCTACTGTCCATGTCACGGACGACGCCACGTTGATTGTAGGCGGCGACCTGATGATGCGCGCGGAAACCACCGATCGCAACTACACCTTTGCAGTATCCGCAACTGGCGGGAATGGCCAGGTTGGCATAGCCGTAGCAGTGAAACACGAGGAAGGCCTCACCCAGGCTTTCCTGGATGGCACCGCCGCTGTCGATGGCAGCATCACTATCAGCGCCTCCCAAAATCGTCAGAGCATTAACGTGCAAAAATTGGCTGTGATTCCATCGAATGTAAATGGCACTGCAGCTGCCGCCGGAGTTGGAACCAGTTCAACCGGCAACCTGCTAGATGATGTAGGCTCGACAGGGTTCCTGGCCCTGGTCAAAAAGGTGTTGGGGAATTTTTCGACAAAGTTCCAGGATAATTCGGCGACGAAAGGCCAGGTGCAGAAGTTTGAAGCCGCTGGTGGAATTGCGCTGGATTACGACGTCAACAGGGTTTTTGCCCGTATCGGCGATAGCAACCTCGATAGTGATGGTAAATCCGGTGTTGTGCAGGCGAAAGAAGATATTTCGGTCAGCGCCAGCATTTTCGATCGCCCAGACGTGACCGCCAGCGCAACAACCTCGAAGAATGAAAACAACGACGACCCCAATGCCGCTTCGGGCAAATTCTACGGTTCTGTATCGGTTGCCATCGGAATCTATACCGAAGATGCGCAGGCGTTCATTGCCAGTGGCGCGCAAGTGGTTGCTGGCGGTTCTTTAACGGTCAGCGCAGTAACAGCGAATGATTTTACTTTCGCCGCGAATACCGGCCCCCTGGACGCGGGTAATAAGATTGCTGATTTCAAATCGGGGGTCGAGAAAAATTCGGATGGAACCTGGAAGAGTAATCCTCAAGTAATTGAAACTGGGAAAATAGTCGAAATTCAGTCCGGCCATCCTGAAGGCAAGGGAGAGTCAGGTGATTGGTATAAATATATCGGCACGCGTCCTGGAACGAGCATTGACCTGAGCCAGGAGAATTTCGCAAATACGGCGAATTGGGAACACCTGGGCAGCCCCGAACATTACAAATCAAAAGAGGTTATTCGCGCCTTGACATTGTATTTGGATGGAAACCTGGGCCTGGACACCTACGTTTTCGACTCGTTTTCCCAATCGACTGCCACTGATGCCGATATCGCCGTTGCGCTGGCTGTCACTGTCATTGATCGCACCCACATCAGCAAAGCCTATATCGCCAGCGGAGCAAGGATCAATCAAGACCCAAATAATGCCTATCGCACCGGCAGCCAGACCGTGGCTGTCACAGCTTCTAGCATCGACGAGATGGTCAATGCCATTGGCAATCTACAACTTCCTGGCGTCTCTGGCAGCACTTCGAAATCATATTTCATTGACGTTAGCTCTTTCAAAAAAGCCGTCACAGAGCCCGCCGGTTCCTCTGCTAAAAAATCTGCCATTGGCGCAGTAATATTGGTTCTGGATTATTCCAATACAGTGATCGCCGAGATTGATGATGGCGTGACTTTATACGCCGACTCCCTGCAAGTGGCCGCGGACAATGCAGTGATGAACATTTCCGTGGGGGCCTCTGGTGGTTCCTCGGGCAATTTTGCTTTCAATGGCGTGGTTGTCTATCAGGAGATTGACAACAAAACCTATGCTCAAATCGATAATGGCGCGACCATTGTTGTTGGTTCATCCCCATTTGTGTATCACGGCGGCACCGCGTTGGGTGGCTCCAAGACGACCATCCAGCTTGGGAATGACGCTTCCGATATGGATGATGCTTATAATGGCCGGTTGCTGCAAATCGATGATGGTACTGGTAAGGGGCAACTGGCCCTCATCACCGATTACGATGTGTCTCGCGACAAGACCAAGAAAGTCGCCACAATTGTGCCAGTTGCCATCGCGCCAGATGCGACGACAAAGTACAGTATCCTTCATATCACAAAAGCCAGCACTGTGGTTGAGGCGAGCGATGATACCGATGTTGTCACCCTGGCTGGCAGCGTGGCAGTAGCCAAAGGTACGGGTGTGGGCGCTTCTGTCGCCATTCATGACATTGAGCGGGATACGCAGGCTGTGACTGGCAACTTGATGACAGAAACAGATGCCGCCGTGGGTAGCCTCACTCTTGGCGGACCTGTTAGCATTGATGCTGCAAACAGCGGCTTTGTTCTGGCTATTTCGTTGGCTGCCGCAATCAAGAAGAAGAGCGCCACCGTTGCAGCCAATGACCCGATGGATGGCGTTTCGCTTCCAACCCTGTTTGGCGAAACTTCGGCTGCAACAGACCAGACGGGTAAGAGTGGCGCTGGTATTGCCGGAGACGTGGCAATAACCACAGTCACCGATACAGCCAAGGCTTATATTTATAAAACCGGACCGATCAACGCCAGCAATCAGACGTTAACGCTTTCAGCCAGTAATGACACAGATTTCATCGACGTTGCAGGCGCAGTAGCTATTTCGCTCACAGACCCAGGCAAAAAATCTGCGGGGATTGCCGGTTCGTTTGGCATGAATACTGCCAACATCACCACCGAAGCGTTCGTAAAAGACACAACGGTCACAGCGGGTGAATTAACTTTGAACGTCCGTACCGGTGGGCTGATGGTGGCAGTAACAGCCGGAGGCACCGGCCAAACCGGAACCGACTCGTATGGAATAGCCGGTTCGGTTTCCCTGAATACCATTACGCATACCACGACTGCGATTGTTGATAATGTCAACCTGACCTTGAGCGGCAACCTGACTTTTACAGCAGAGAACAGGTCGCGTCTGGTTGCGGTTGGTGGCGCTTTTTCTATCGGTGGTAAAGTTGGCGTTGGCGCCTCCGTAGTCATCAACCGCATTAATGACACGACCAAAGCGGAAATCCTGGGCAGCAACCAGACTACAGCGTTGAATATTGGTGGGAAGATGACGCTGCAAGCAAATAACAGCAGTCGTATCATTGCTATCGCTGTCTCAGCGGGCGTGTCGAAGTCGGCTGTGGCAGGAACAGTCGCTGTAAACCTGATGACTACCAATACCCAGGCCGGAATTCGAAATGCTATATTGGCCATAGCCGCTGGCGCGGATGAAATCACGATCGCGGCTGAGGATTCAGCAACCATCTATGCCTTTGCAGGCGCGCTCGGCATCGCTTTGAAAGAATCGGGCTTGGGAGCAGCCCTTGCCTGGAATCAAATCAACAGCACAGTGCGAGCATGGGTGGAGAGCAGCACTCTTCCGGCAAAAAGCCTCAGCATTCAATCCAGCGTAAAAGATGCAGAAATCTGGACACTGTCGGTCGGCGCGGCAGGCGCGAAGAAAACAGCCATTGCTGGATCGGTTTCGATTAATGTGATTTCAAATACCATCGATGCCCATATTTCGGGCGGCGCGGATATCGACACTGCCGGGGATGTCCTGGTGATTGCCAGCGACGAATCTATGATCAAGTCGCTGGCCGGACAGGCCGCCATCTCGCTTGGCGGAAATTCGATTGGCGCCGCAGTGGGGGTTAATATCATCACCAATACGGTGAAAGCCTATATTGACAACTCAAATGTGGATACTACCGCTAGTGGGAATATCATTGTGCAGGCCGATGAAAACGCCACCATCCACTCGATTAGCGCAGGCATCGAAGGTTCTAAGGGTTGGAGCCTGGGTGGGTCGATCAGCGTCAATATCCTGACAAACACCGTAAAAGCATATCTTACAGGTTCAAAATCGATCAATGCCGATGGCAGTATGTTGGTATCGGCCTGCAATGATGCCGATACCTGGACTTTGGCGGGCAATGTTTCGATATCTATAAATAGCACAGCCTTCGGTGTTTCCAATGTCACCCTGGTGACGAACAATACCGTTGATGCCAATATTGATGAAAATATGGTCATTAATGCCAGCGGCAATGGCAGCGGCGTCAATGCCTATACGGGTTTGAAGAGCGGTGGTACGAAGACAACCCAAAATCTAAAAGGGTTGATTGTAGTGGCCGTGAATTTCGCGGATTTAGACTCCTACGCCGTGAGCGGATCGGGCGGCGGGGGTGTTGGTATTGCTGGATCGGCGACGGTAAGCGTGCTCTCGGATACCACTCTGGCCTACATCCAGTCGGGCGCCAAAATCAACCAGCAGAATAATGCCTCATCAAGCAGCGATCAAAGTGTGATCGTGCGTGCGACAAGCGATACCTATTTAATCGGTGTCGGTGGGGGTGTGGGGTTGGGCATGAAGGGTGGAATTGGAGCGGGGATCGATGTGGCAGTCGTTTCAAAGACAACACAGGCAAAAATAGAGGCGGGGGCTGAGGTAGATGCCCGCCGGGATGTGATTGTCGAAGCCATTTCGAAGGAAGAAGTGATTTCGATTTCGGGTTCAGTGGGTCTTGGAAAATCCATCGGTATTGCTGGTAGTGTTGGAGTTTCCATCTATACACTGACAACTGAAGCCTATATCGAAGGCCAAAAAACTGTAAACAACACGCCATTAAACGGTGCAAAAGTCACTGCGGAAGGCAGCGTAAAAGTGGCTGCCGAAGACGATACCGAGATCGATATGATTGCCGGATCAGTAGGGATCAGTGGCGGCCAGAATGCGATCGGTATTGCGGCTTCAGTAAGTGTCCCGATTTTTACGAAGACCATCAAAGCCTATATCGGTAAAGGCGCTCAGGTGGATGCTTTTGCCAAGCATATCGGTGGCATATCCGTAAAGACAGGCAAATTTGTCGAGACTCTGATACCGGATACTTTGGGCGTTATCGACGACCCGGAAGAGGGGCAAGTCCCATCACCCAGCCCTCCTGGTAAGGATCAAGTCAAAAATGATGATTATTCCAACAAGCGAATCGTCACAGCTGGTGAGGTGACGGGCTTCAAAGGGGTAGCTGTTAGCGCTGTCAACCAGGATGATCTGGCAGCCTGGAGCGCGGGCGTAGGTATTTCGGGCGGAAAAACTGCTGCTGCGATCCAATTCTCCACCACCGTCAATGTGATGACTGTGGACACTCTGGCCTACATCGATGATGAAGCGCAGGTCAATCAGGCTGAAGGCGCCACCGGCGATCAGTCAGTGTTGGTTGTGGCTGGCAACGATTATTCATTCAAAGGATTTAGCGGCGGGGTTGCCATTTCGGGCGGGCAAGCCAGTGCAGCGATTTCACCGGGCATATTTGTGGGCATTGTGAATATCACTACCAAAGCATATATTGGTAAAGAGGCGAAAGTGAACGCGAAGAGCGATATTGTCATCGCTGCCGATGCATCAGAAGAATTGCTCTCACTGGCTGTTGCCCTCGCGGGCGGGGGCGGCCAGGTTGCGGCCGGGGGAGCCGGGGCGGTATTAGTTTTCCTGTTAGATAGCACCACCTACGCCTACATTGACCAAGATGCCATTGTCGCTGCGGGTGGCAATATTCGTATTGCCGCCGGTGACGCCACGGAAGTAGACACGATCATCGGTTCTCTCGCCATCGTTGGTGGCATTTCGGGCATCGGCGTGGGTGTGAGCGTTGGTGTCACCATCATCGAAAAAGATACCCGGGCATTTATTGCTGCTGGCGCCAAAGTCACGGCCTTAGGCAATTCCGCCGCCAATCTGAGCCCATATAATGGGGACTTTGATACGGATTGGAAATTGTTGCGGGCCGATGGCGTGCATGGCCTGGTTGTAGAGGCCTATTCTGAGGAAGATGTCTGGACGCTGGTCGTGGCTGGGGGAGTTGCCATCGCTAAAGATGGACTCGGCATCGGTGGTGTGGTGGATGTGATCGTAATCGACTCGGACACCCTGGCCTATATCGCTGCCAGCGCTGTAATCAATGGCACGAATAGTGGGGCAGGTAAACTGCAAGATGTTTATGTCACTGCAATCAATGAATTCACCCTTTATGGCATTTTCGGCGGATTGGGAGCCAGTGTGATTGGTATTGCTGGTGCGATTGATATTCTCGTGCAGAGTAATGACACTACGGCGTATATCGCTGGAAACGTCAATGCAATGCGTGATATACATGTTAATGCATTGGCTACCAGGGATATTGAAACGGTGATCGTCAGTGTTGGCGCTGGGGGCGCTGGGATTGCGGGATCAGTGGGCGTGTACACTCTGGGCGGGAATATGGACAGTACGTATTCATCGGAGGGTTCGTCAGATAATGCCCTCAACGATGAGAATGAAAACTCAACCGCAACATCAACGGATAGCCAACTCACAGATATCACCTCAAAAGCCACTATGTTGAGCGATTTCAATGATCCCAATAATGATCCAGATACCCAAAATACAAACCAGATAAATTCGACTGCTGACACAGTGGATACGAAAGTCAAATCTGCCGTTCCATCGGATGCGGTCAGCAGCCAGGTGAACAAAGATGTAGTCAATGCCTTTCGAACGCTGCCAAGAGGCACCAGCGCTTTTATTGCCGAGAATGTGATAGTGAATGCTGGCCGACATGTGGATATTGATGCCCGCGAACACACGCAGTTTGTTTCCAAAGTCGGTGGCATTGGCGCAGGCGGCATTGGCGTTGGGTTTGGGGTTGGAATTGTAAATAATAATACGCCGGTGACTGCCTTTATCGGCTCTGGGGCCAGTATTAGTGCAGGCCTGGAAGACACAACCGGTGCGATCAGCCTGGATGCCCAATTGCATGTTGACTTTGACTTGACATCCTTTGTTGGCACGGGTGGTGGTACGGCTCTTGGCGCGGCTGTGGCGATCATTAATGAAGAAAGTGATGTCAAAGCCTACGTTGTTGGCAGCCCTCAGACCCAAATCAAACAAGGTGCTGCACTGAAGATTAAGGCAGAAAAGGATGTAATCGTCGAAGCTCTGACCCCCAATGTTTCGATTGGCGGCATTTCGGCAGGCGCGGCCATTGCGAAGGTGGATGCCAGTGGAGATACCCTGGCCTACATCGGCGATAATAGCAAGATTGGCAAAGCCTCCGGGGCTACGATTGGCGATGTCAGCGTAGTGGCCGACGCGAATTACGATATTGAGGTAGATGCCTGGGGTGTTTCAGCAGGCATGGCCGTCGGTCTTACCGCCAATGTCGGTCTGGTGGATATTACGGCGGACGTTCAGGCTCAAATTGGCGATAGTGTTCAGATCATTGCCAGTGGGGATATTCTCGTGCAGGCGCGTGCCCAATCCAACGTCGATGTAGGTGTGTGGGGGGTGGCGGTATCGACTCAGTTGGCGGCGGGGGTCTCGCTTGCTTACGCCAGTGTAACACTTGATATTGATGCAACGATCGGGCAGGCGACGGTCATCGATACCAGCGGCGGTGATGTGACGGTGGCGGCATCCCACAACAAAAATGGAGGAAAGGCTCTGACAGACGCCATGGCTTCGGGCGGTGGTTTATTGGCCGGGAACGGTGCAGATGCAGATACCTCGTTGAACATCGAGGTGGATGCCGCGATTGGCAATGATGTGGAGATTACAGCATCAGGCGATATTTCTCTCACAGCTGAAGCTAAACACGAGGCCGATTCTGAAAGTAGTAGTGTGACTGTTGGTGGGGCTGCGATTGCGCCGCTCTATTCGGAAACGGACATCAATAATTACACCCGCGTTCAAATTGGCATGAACGCCGTACTTAATGCTGGGAAAAACATTACTTTGAACGCCAAGGCGGTTCACAAAGCCGACTCGGATAGCGATGCCAGAGGCGGTGGAGTGATTGGCGCGATGTTTGGCGATGCTGAGGTTTCTTTCGATTATAAGACACAGGTCAATTTGAAAACCAATGCCAGCCTCACCGCAGGTGGGATGTTGACCGCATTGGCGCAAACCTCTATCGAAGGCGAAGTCACTGCCGATGCGATTGGCGGGGGGCTAGGATCAGGCTCGGAAGCAGGCGCCACCTTGAGAGTAGGCGCCCCCGATGCTGTCACCGAAGTGAAGACCGATCCCAATATTTCTTTGAAGGGGAATAAAGTCAAATTAATTGCAGAATCCCCACAGATCAAAGGTAAAGTTTGGGCAGATGCGCGTACCTATGGGGTTGTCGGCGGTTCCAACAGTGACGCGATCCTGAATATTACGGAAAAAACCCAGGTTACGATTGGCATCAATAACCAAATCACCGGCACAGAATCCCTTGAAATCCGCGCCGAACATCTGGCGCTGGACACAGATGCCCAATCGGACTCGGTTTGCATTGCCATCGGCGGCGGCGAAGCCCTGGCCAGAAATAACGTCAATACCTCCGCTTTGGTGGACCTTCCTGAAACCGTTACGCTGATTACTCGTGATCTCCAAATTGCTGCCCGTACCACCCTGGTGCAGTATCGCCGCGAGGTCGATTTGGATGCGATTGGCGGGCCAGAGGATAAAGAAGGCACGCTGGCTCCCAAGCGCGAGATCAACCTTCAAGCCGATATTGTCATCTTCTCGAACCCACACATCATTTGGTACCAGAATGGCAGCATCTACCGCAGCAAGTATGCCCAGTTGGTGGATTACAACACATCAGACTATGACAAGGGTTTTGAAGTTGGCGATATTGAACTCAACGATAATAACCGCGGCGTAATTAAATTAGATGTCAACCAGATCACCCACGCAGACCTGGATGCCGCCGGCGTTGCGGTTATCAAGGGCGACAAAGCTCGGCTGCAATTTGCTTTTGAGTATGTCAAGATCGAACATTATTATGATTCGGTCTATGATGGCAGCACGCTGCCTCTGACAGTCAACAATATCGATGTGATCTATCGCGGAGATCAGCCGGATGTTACTTTTGAGACTGTCACGCTGGCTTATGATAATGACGATTGGGTTACCATTGAAGATCATGGCTTCAAAGATGGACAGATGCTCACGTATCTTACTGCCGATACGGTGATCGCCGGTTTGACGGTTGGCAAGCAGTATTATGTTGTTCAGTCCCAGGAAGATAAATTCAAGATTTCACAGGATTTTAGCGGTTCCCCTGTTGATCTGAGTTTGACGGGTGATAGCCATCTGCAACCCGGACATTATTTCATGTGGGGCACCAAAAATGCCGGTTTCACCTATGACCCTGGAGAGGATTGGATCAACATCAACAGTCATGGGTTTACGAATGGTCAAGCCCTGGTGTATGGAACCACCGGAGATGAAGTTGATGATGCTATTAGCGGACTCGAAGTTGGCAAAACCTACTATGTCTTCGACAAGCAGGATAACAAATTCAAGCTCTCGGCTACATCTACGAATCCAGTCGCCATCGATCTTCCTTTTATTATCCAAATTCCCACCACGCCTGCGATTGGTCATTACTTGTCCTGGGATGCAGATGGCTTCACATTCAAATACGAGTTCAAACCCACGGATTACGAAGAGACATCGGTAGAAATCATCAAACATACCACGACTGCCCACACCGAAGAATCCCCCATCCGGCTGGCGGGCAAGATCGTCAACCCCTACGGCAGCACGTTGATCCAGAATGGCCTGGGCGATATTTTGCAGGTCGAGGATGGTACCAAGGTGCAACTGCACACCAATCAGCTTACTCTGGAAGCCAAGCTGGGCAAGATTGGCCAAAACTCAACGCCGTATTTCATCAATCTTGAAATGGTGCAGTTCGAGAACGCTGACGGGCAGACCGTTGCCCCCATCTTAAAGGTTGAAGCTCGGGATGAGATTTACCTGGCCAGCGGCACCCGTCGCTACAACCCGGACGATGTAGATATCACAGTTGCTGTCGAACAGATGAAATCTGGCAGCACCATCCAACTGTTGCTGAATGGCAGCTCGCATATCACCCGTAAGGCAAGCGGCACTTCCTGGATATGGGAGTCTGAAGCCGGCCCGGCCAGCGCGTATAATTTCACACTGATCGAAAACGGTGGCGGCAAAGATATTATCATCAACTCGGCGCTGTTATACGGCCCCGGCGGGTCTGAGGTCTGGATCACGGTGAGGGGTGATATGAAACTCTCGCCGGGCGGAAAGCTGTGGGCGCGCACCACCGGTTATATCGAGCTGACCGAAATTGCCGGATCAATAGTATTAGGCGCCGTAGATTCATCACGCGGCCAGGTACATTTGAAAGCGGCAGATGATATTATTCTTGACGCTACCAGCAGTTTCAAGGCTGGCTACTCCAGTTCGATGTACGTTGATTATCAGGATACCGACGTCACCAGCAACAAGATCGAGTTGAATAATCTGGAAGGCATTGATGCCGTGATTGTGATTTATGGTGGCGGCGGCGACGATTGGGTTTATGTCAACGACTTATCGGATGCTGATGACGAAGATGGCGCGCTGAAGAATACCTGGATCGATGCTTTCAACGTCAACCTGACCACATTGACCGGGCTGGGGATGTCAGGCGATGCGAGCATTTCTATCGACCGTTTTGCCGGTATGATTGAAAATCTGGATATGAAACTGGGTAGCGGAGCGAATACCCTGACCGTGCGCGGCACCACCGCTGAGACATGGATTGATATGGGTTCGGGCGCTGACACCCTCGATGTTGGCCCCGGGGCGGTGGAGGCTGCTGCCGGTACCAGCGGCGATCTGACCGCTCAGAATATCACCGGCATGGGCGGCCTGATTACCTACAACCAGACAAGCGCCGATGCCGAAAACCTGATCATCTCCCTGGGAGCCGGGCAGGATGATTTTACCGTCAAGACCACGCATAGCAGCACCCACACCACCGTCAAAGGCGGCGGCGGCAACGATATACTGACAGTGAAAAATTCGGGCTCTGGCGGACAGCTCCATATTTTCGGTGGCGCGGGGATGGATTACATCATCTTCCAGGATCATGGCGGTACGACCACGCTCAACGGCGATAATACGGAAGACAATATCAACGATGTCACCCCGCCGGTATGCGATGCTGAAACCCAGCCTTGTCCCGGCGACGATCGCTTTTTCATTCAAAAAGCCGATGGCAATCTGACCGTTTACGGCGGCGTGGGCGCCGACAAGTATTTCGTCGCCAGCCTGGCCAGCCGGGATAGTTTCACCACCAATGGTGTCTATGACGATACGCTCTCAACTTTCGGCGCCTTGAGCGGCGATCTGAGTGGTATCACGGGCAAGTTGAATATTATTGGCAATACAGCCGGGAATGGCGGCTACAAAGACCGCCTGTATATCTTCGCCGGAGCAACCGCACAGAATGGCCTTTTCGCAGGCAATACCATCACCGGGATGAGCATGTCAGTTGGTGGCAGCGTCCAATATGCGACCGTCGAAGAAATCCATATCAAACTTGGTGCTGGTAACGACGAATTCGCCGTACAAAATGTGCCCGCGGGTGTTGCGACCACAGTTTATGGCGGTAATGGTGACGATCTCCTGGAAGTTGGCAATCAGGTTAATCTGCTTGCCGACATCGATGGTGTGCTGACCTTCCACGGCGAGGAGGGTTCGGATACTCTTAGGGCGCATAACGAGGGCGATAGCGGCGATTGCGCTGCCGATGTTGATACCGATTGGGCCTGCGGGCAGATGACGGCCATCGGGCTGAGCGGCCTGAATATGGCTGATAATAATCTCGTCGAGGCCAATATTTTCTACGGCATTCTGGGCGTTGACGGTTCGCTGACAACGTCTACCGAGGCTGCGCATGTGTTTTTGGGCAGTGGTGCGGATCGCTTCTTTATCGATAGCGTCGCGGGGACTCAGTTATTTGTCCACACGGGCGATGGCGATGACGTTGTTCGAGTGGAGGCAACCCCCTTTGGTTTGAATCCCGCCTCCTTACGGCGGGTGGATTTCATCGCCGGAGCGGCCTATATCTACGGGGATGCGGGCGAAGACTTCGTTATTATCAACGACAGCGGCGACGATAAAGTTAACAGCGGCCAATTTATCAATGGTTATGTTACGGGTCTGGGGATCACTGGTTCGGTCAATTTTGGCGACACCTCTGAGAAATTAGAAATTGATCTTGGCGAGCAGAACGATACCTTCAGGGTATACGGCACGCCCGCCTTCCTGACCACCACCCTGAAGATGGCTGGCGGCTTCGATGATATCTACGTGGGTAACGCCGCTAATTCTCTGGACGAGATTTTGGGCAAATTGATTATCGAGGGTGAACTGCCTTATTCCAACGACAGGCTTTTCTTTTACGATCAGGGCGACCTGGATGATAACGCCTACACTATCAGCACGGCGATCATCGGCAGTATCCAGATTCCCGATCCGGATAACCCAACCCAAACGATCAATCTGCCGATTAACGAAACCACCTTGCAGCGTTCTGGCAGCGCCGATATTATTTATCTAACCGTCGAGCAGGTTTCGTTGAGCGCCGGTTTGGGGGCAGATGAGATCTTCTTGAAGAGTACCCACCTCGAGCTGGATCCGCTGGGCGGCACCAACTCCGTGTTTGCTATCAACGCCGGGGGCGGGGATGACAATATCTATCTGGAAGATAATGACTCCCTCGAAGGGCTTGATATCCGTGTGATGATTGATGGCGGTGACGGTGATGATGCCGTCCACTTCGATCATTCTGCCAGCCAAGAAGCCAATACACTTTCCTTTATTGCCAAATCGTTTGCCCAGCTATTCCCGGTGCAAACCGCAACCTGGCTGGCCGATTTCCGGGCCTTGCTCAATGATAATAGCCTCAACGAAACGTCGGCTTTCGGCTCGGTATCTATGGGCGTTGTCGCTGATCCCACCAGGCTGGTCATGGAAATGGATATTAACGTGCGCCATGCCGAGCTGCGAGTTTTGTTGGGTGACAGCGATGATGTTTTCCGTTTGAGCGGCGGTACTTTCGAAATGCCGCTGCGGGTGGACGCCGCCGGTGGCAACGATACCTTCAATATTTCCGATGATGTCACGGCTTTGGAGACGGTTACTCTCAATGGCGACGAAGGCGACGATCTGGTTTTTGTCGATTTCAGCAGCACGGCTCCCAATGCCACCATCAGTAAGATTATCTTCAATGGTGGTGCGAACGGCGTCGAGGGCGACACCCTGCGCTTTGCCGGTGACGGGGTTTCCAGTGGCAGCTACACCCCCAGCAGCACAGTTTCACGCGCCGGTACGGTCATCGTTAGCGGTAATACTTTTGACTTCACCGGCCTGGAACCGCTGGTGGTGCATGGTCTGGCCGGTTTTTTCGGTGAGCATGCCCGATGCGCTCAGCGATCTGGCGATTGAAACCATTGACCTGGCCGACTTGAGTCTGACCAACCTGGTGCTGCATTCTGTGACGGTCGATGGCGTCATCAGTTGGCGGCAGCAGGTTAAATTGGCCGGGATCAATTCGCCGGAGCCTCGCTCCTATGGGCAGGCGCTCGCCCTCAGTTTGGATGGCAATACTCTGGTAGTCGGCGCCGATCGGGTGGGTGAAATCTCCGGCGTAGTCTTCGTCTACACCCGTAGCGGCGATAACTGGATCGAACAGGCCAAGCTCTACCCCGATGATCGTTTGTCGGGCGGGGGCATGGGCTTTGGCCGTTCCGTGGCAATTGATGGCACACTCCTGCTGGTTGGCGCGCCGCAAGATATCAACCGGGGATACGATACCGGCGCAGTGTATATCTACCGTTTGGCGAATGGGGCCTGGACTCAGGAATGGAAATTGCGCGGCGGCGGCTCTTATTATAAATTTGGCACTGCCGTTGATGTGGATGTCACCAATGGGCGTATTCTGGTCGGTGCACCCGGTGCGAACACGGTTTATTACTATACGTATCAGAGCAGTGAATTAATCAATAAATGGCCGCAAAAATCCAGCTTTAGCGGTAGCGGCGAATTTGGCACAGCGCTGGATTTGATTTCATCTGCTTATGTCTTGGTGGGCGCGCCTGGCGCTAACAGCATCGGCGAAGCCTATCTTTATGGGCATGACGGCAACAATATCTGGTCTAAACGAGCCACATTCGAATCTACCAGCGAGCAGGCTGGGGAGCGCTTCGGCGCTGCGGTCGCACTCAAAGAAAATAACGGTCGTCTGGTGGTTGGTTCTCCCAATTATAAGGGCGAGAATAATGAGCAGGGCGCGGCCTGGATTTTCGAAGGCAGCGGCGCGAATTGGAATATGGTCGCCCGCCTGACCGCCGATGGCGGCCTGCCTCCCAATGAAGCCACACACGAAGGCAATGCGGGCGATCACTTTGGTGCCAGCGTAACAATCTATGGTGATTATGTGGCCGTTGGCGCTCCAGATTATGACGGGAACAGCGCCAACCAGGGCAAGGTGTATGTGTTCTATCGGCATGAACGATATTGCGGCGGCGCTTGCGACCCGGTGGCCTGGACGCGCTCACTCAATCTGGCCTCAAGCGCGCCAGCTGAGAGCGAGTATTTTGGCAAGGCACTCGTTCTTGGCGACAAGCGCCTGATTATCGGCGTGCCTGGCTTCAACGAGACCGACGGCAGCAATAATATCACTCGCAATGGCATTGGCACCATTCGCACCTACACCACCGATGGCAGCCTGGCTATCAACGATATTGCCAATAGCAATACCGGTTTGTACCGCGCTGAGGCTCTCAGTGGTGAAGGTAATTTTGGCCGCAAGGTTATTTATGATCTGACGACCAAAGAACTGATCGTATCAGCTTATGGCGTCAATTCGATATATATTTACACCAACGAAGGCTTGTATTGGCGTCTGATCCAAACCATTACCCAATCTGGCGATTTTGGCTATGATATGGAAAAAGATGGCAATAATTTGGTAGTGGGGGCTCCGGGCGCCAACAAGTTCTATATCTATCAGCGTGGCGATGATGGCTGGGCGTATAAAACCGATAAAACTGGCCCCTCTGGTGTTGGCCGGTTCGGCGCCAGCGTGGCGATTGATGGCTCCCGCATCGCAGTGGGCGCTCCCGACACCAATCTGTGGATCAGTTCAAGCGGACAACCAAAAACGGCCTACCAGTTGAGTCTGGGAAAGACGGGCGTGGCCTTTACCTATACGGGCAGTGATGCTGCCTGGACGCTTGAAAAATTCATCATTCCCTATGATGCCCGATTGTATTTCTCGATTTTCGAAACTGTAACATCTGGCGGCACGCTACTGGACAAGATGCTGTCGTATGATGATGGGGATGGAGATACATGGGAATACAAAAATTTCTTGAACTCGAATTCCACCGACACAGAGATCAAAAACTGGTTGGGCATGGAATCAACTGATGATGTCCCCTTGGCGATGAATGTAACCGAAGACCCCGTTCCGGACCCCAACGCCACTTCCTACAAAATCGTAGACCACGAGTACTTTATTCCGTCGGTTCCGTCTCAATTAGGCCTGGATGAAGGTGATGATTGCTCGCTTTTCTGTGATGAAGAGGGCTATTGGTTCTACGCAGATTACGATGGAACGAAATTCTACCTGGGCGATCATGATGATGGCGACTGGGAAGATGATGATCAGAAAATCAAGCTTGCCCCGCGCACAAAGGTGAATATCTATGACAATAGCGACTATAGTGATGGGCCGTCAACGCAAACCTTTGAAAACCTGAGCTACACGGAATGGCTAGAGCTGAATAATGGGGATCAGGGCTACGTAAATGACCGCGCCGATGATATTTATGTGTGGGCACACCCCGATGGACGCCTCCAGGACGATCAAACCATCACGATAACCGGGCGCACGTTTAGCGGTTTGAATAATGCTGCTTTTGGCAGTAGTATTGAACTCAACGGAAATACGGTTTATATCGGCGCTCCTGGAATCAGTGGTGGCCGGCGCTATGAGATCATTGCCACGGACCCAACCTATTCGCATTGGTCGACAGCTTTCGATACGAGCGGCAATCCCTTGCTTGCTGGAGCAGATTTGGAGAGCGATGGCAGCCTGGAGGGCGACAGCCAGGACCCGGACACCGGGCAAAGTGATTACGCTGGCGGTTCATCAGCAGATATTTATTTTAACGGCAGCTACGCCGAATGGCTTTCCGCTTATGCCAGCTATACATTCAATGGTTTCTTTAAAATTGTCGGCGATCCTGGCAGCAACGAAGCCAAACTCTATGAAGGCAGCACACTAAAATCCACGCTTCACAACGATGGCAATGTGGATGAATTTGGTCATGGCGTAGCGTATGTCAACACCGGCCTTTTCCTGGTGGGCACCGATAGCGCCGGTGAGTTGTTCAACTTCCGCCAGCGCGGCCCGCAATGGACGTATCGCTCCAGCACCATCCCCGCTGCATTGCCATCGGCCAAGTTCGGCGCCAGTGTGGACATCGACGGTTATACCGCAGTGGTCGGTGCGCCTCAATACGATAATCGCGGGGTCGCCTTCGTCTTCGAACAGAACCCCAACGCAGAGACATGGACATTGAAAGATCAGGTGGAAGGCGCTGGCACCGGGACGGGGGATGACTTCGGCAGTGCGGTAGCCATCGATGGCGGGCGCCTGATTGTGGGCGCGCCTGATGCCAACTTTGGCAAGGGTTCCGTTTATATCTTCGACCAGGTTGGCTCCAAATGGGTAGAGAATACTCGCCTGGCGCCATCCGATCTGGCAAGCGGCGCGAATTTCGGTCAGGCCGTAGCTATTGATATGGACTCCGCCGTTGTCGGCGCTCCTGGCATGAATACCATCTATACTTACCAACGCGAGAGCGCCAACTGGGAACAGGATAGCAAGCATACGGAGAGCGGCTCCTTCGGCAGCAGTGTAGCCATCGATGGCAATACGCTCCTGGTTGGTGCACCCACTGCCAATGCCAATTCCGGTAGCGTATCTGTATATTCCTACGGCGCAGATACCTGGGATTTCCAGGGCACGCTGACCGCCGCCGATGGTATTGCGGGCGACGCTTTTGGCACATCGGTTGATCTCAGCTTGAATACTACTGGGGCTGCAACTGCAGTTGTCGGCGCTCCTGGTGTGAATAGCTTCAATGGGGCCGCCTATACTTTCATTCGCACCGGATACCCTTCAACTTGGGCGCAGCAGCAAAAATTATCCCTGAATGGCATTTACACTTATTATGCGGTTGGCACCGGCGACTATTTTGGTTTTGACGTTGCCATCGATAAAGACATCCTGGTTGTCGGCGCTTATAAGACATCGATATCCCGGATTATTGGCGGCTCCACGACCACATACGATAACGAAGGCGGCGCGTTTGCCTTCGGTCTCAATAATGGAAATTGGCAGCTTCAGACGGTTACCAAGCCCCTCTTTGGATCCGATGCATTCAATCAGGATTATATTGGCTACTCAGTGGCTATCAGCGGTACTTTGGCGCTGGCAGGTGCCCCTCAATGGGATGGGCGACCCGGAAATGCTCTCGATACCGATGGCGCCGGATATATCTATATCACCGAACTCTCCGCTCCTTTGGTGGTGACTCTGCCCAAAGCGGTGAGCACTATTATTGCTGGCGAACGCTCCAATACGATTAGCGGAAAAGCAGGTGCGCAGGAAATCGCTGACATCAGCTTCTTCGATATAGTCACTTTTTCCTTGAATACTGTGGCCGGAAATCACGCTGACAAAGTTCGCCTGGACAGCGATGGCTTGCAGGCTTACGGCTTGCAGCAGTTCTTTGTCAGCACCGGCCCCGGTGAGGATACCTTGACCATTGAGACCGATGACCTGAGCCTACCCACCGAAGGGAAGTATATTCCTGGCAATTTTGACGGCTATACCGAGGGCCAGCCCCTCACAGAATCTCAATCGGCTTCGCTATATACCAGAATCAATACATACTTCCACTATAACGGCGGTGAAAACACGACTACCGACAAGGTCGTTTTTGCAACCGATTCTGACCTGACTCTGACCGGCAATGCGCTGGTATCGCCCATCAAGGGCAGGCTATATTTGAGCAATGTCTACCACGTTGAGTTGACAGCGGGGCCGAGCGACAACACCATCCGGGCCAGCGGCTGGGCTGGAAAAGTATCGATGGATGGCAAAGGCGGCAATGATCGTTACGAGCTTGATCTGAGTACCCTCGCTAACGCCGTGGTTATGGATAGCAGCACCAACCCCAACGAGCAGGATGAACTCACCATTTTGGGTTCCAACTCCAATGATAGTTTCCTGCTTGAAGGCACGCAGATCAGCGTGGGTGGCAAGCTCATCAATGTGGCCTCCAGCGGAGCCGAGTTAATCCGCATTGCCGCCCGTATGGGCGACGACACGCTCACTGTAAATCAAGTGGAGATGAGCGATATTCTTCTGGATGGCATGGAGGGCAGCGATACCTATGTCCTCAACATCTGTGGCTGTACCGCAGCGATCACGGTTAAAGATAGCAGCATTTGGGGCGACGATGTGTTATTCATCAACGGCAGCAGCGGCGATGACGCATTTACTGTTGGCGAAAATATTGCCACTTGCGGGGACTCCGTTGTCATCCGTTACGACAACTCCCTTGAAACCTTCATTGTGGATGGCAAGGGCGGGCAGGACAGCTTTAACATCTCTGGCAACCCCTGGAATGTTTACGGCAGTTCAGCGGTATACGGCGGGGCCGGTGACGATGTTATCGAAGTCAGCAATATTAACAAATATGGTCTGACTATCGATGGCGGCAGCGGTTCCGATAGCTATCGCATCGCCGCTTCGCTCAGCGGCCCGCTGACAGCCAATGACCGCAGCGGCACAGACTATCTTTTGATCGACGGCACCAGCGCGGCCGACACGGTTGAGGTTTCAGCGACAGAGATTAAGCTCAACGGAGCAACGTTGTACAATTTCTCTAGCTTCACCAGCGGCGGATTGCAGGTCAGCGGCATCGAGGGCGTTAACCTAAATTTGAACGCCGGTGCCGATCAAGTTACCTTCAATAGTCTGCCCACTTCTGTCGCCGTGGCAGTCAGCGGCGGCGCAGACGATGATACTTTTGGCTTTACCAGCCTATCCGGTCTGTACTTGAGCGGCGCGCAATATGATCTACGTATTTACGGCAATGCGGGAGATGATCGCCTGGATTTGGATGCCAGCGCCAATGGCACCGGCGCGCTCCTGGAAAATAACTTGTCTGGGTTTGGGTTGTTACGCCCATTTTACTATTACGACCCCGAGGGTTTCATTGCTGCCTTGGCCCTCAGTCCCGCAGATGATACCCTGACCTGGAGCGCCAGCCTGGGTTCGTGGACGGTCGATGCAGATGCAGGTTCTGATACTCTGCTGGCCTCCAATCAGGGCAATATTTGGCAGATTAGCCAGAACGATGGCGGCTATATTGGCAGCGCCACAGAGTTTGTCTTCAATGGTTTTGAGAACTTGAGTGGTGGCCCTGGCAGCGACGAATTCATCTTTGCTGAAGGCGTCAGTATAAGTGGGGTACTCGATGGGGGAGCCGGAAGCGATACATTCAACCTCAGCAATTTGGCGAATGCCCAAACGATCTTCCTGACCGGAAACGGTGGCAGCGATGGCTATGCAGGTATCCATACGGTTTTAGGTGGTGGTTTTGATAACCTGGATGCGCTGATCGGCAGCGACTTCGCCGACACGCTGACCGGCCCGGATGCTGTCAATATCTGGAAGATGACCGCCGCCAACGCTGGATCGCTGAATGACACTCTGAGCTTTGCCTCAGTCGAGAATCTGGTTGGCAATAGCCAGAGCGACACCCTGGACTTCAGCGCCTACGCCAGCGCCCGCAGTGTTGCCGTGAGCGGCTCCAGCAGCGTGGATGGCTACGCCGGGACAGATGGCTCTCTTGGCGCAGGCTTCGACAACTTCAATGCGCTGATTGGCAGTGCCTTCGCCGACACGCTGACCGGCCCGGATGCTGTCAACAACTGGAAAATCACCGCTGCCAACGCTGGATCGCTAAATGACACCCTGAGCTTCGCTTCGGTCGAGAATCTGGTTGGCGGTAATCAGAGCGACACGCTGGACTTCAGCGCCCACGCCAGCGCTCGCAGTGTTGCCGTGAGCGGCTCCGGCAGCGTGGATGGCTACGCCGGGACAGATGGCTCTCTGGGCGTAGGCTTCGACAATTTCAACGCGCTGATCGGCAGTGCCTTCGCCGACACGCTGACCGGACCGGATGCAGTCAACAACTGGAAAATCACCGCTGCCAACGCTGGATCGCTAAATGACACCCTGAGCTTTGTCTCAGTCGAGAATCTGGTTGGCAATAGCCAGAGCGACACGCTGGACTTCAGCGCCTACGCCAGCGCCCGCAGTGTTGCCGTGAGCGGCTCCGGCAGCGTGGATGGCTACGCCGGGACGGATGGCTCTCTGGGCGCAGGCTTCGACAACTTCAATGCGCTGATTGGCAGTGCCTTCGCCGACACGCTGACCGGCCCGGATGCTGTCAATAACTGGAAGATGACCGCCGCCAACGCTGGATCGCTGAATGACACTCTGAGCTTTGCCTCAGT
>Ga0233437_1002969_pt1 | contig 23693 bp, 25 predicted proteins | sample SI_122_August201_FD_182714 | JGI IMG/M metagenome (GOLD analysis project Ga0233437, IMG submission 182714) | Seawater microbial communities from Saanich Inlet, British Columbia, Canada - SI_122_August2016_200_MG | ecosystem: Environmental > Aquatic > Marine > Inlet | place: Canada: British...
TAAGAATAATACTTTTGCCAGAGTAAAGCTGCCTTACCTTGTGGCATGCCTTTTTCCCTTGCTTTATCAAAAAATACTTTTTTCATAGCTTCTTTATTAACATTCAAGTACTTTAACCATAATAATCTAATTTGAGACTCTGCAATTCCTCTTTTCCTTGCTTTTTCATAAAATTGCTCTTTAGTATCAAAGCCCAAACCAGCCATCCCCATTGTTTTATCCCCTTCTTGCTGAAGAAAAACAAAAGGTGTAGTAAACTTATACTCAATACCAACTATCTTTTCCTCGACTAGGAAATCAGTCCATGCTGTAACAGTTGCCAAAGGCACATTTAGGTCTTTCGCAGCATCTGGCAGAGAAATTCGTCCTTTACGCTTTACTAATTCTAAAAAGTCATCTACATCAGTCTTCAAAATAGCCTTTTCTTCCTCCACCATGGCATGATTAGGACTAGATATGTATATAAACTTTGTTTACTATACAAAAGGAGTTATGGCGGACAATCTGGATCTAGAGTACTTAAACCAACAATACCTTCAATTTGATATAAAAGAGCAGTATCTGGATCTAAGTAGATTATAGGTAAAATTCCTACAATCAACAATAGTTGATCATTATTTGGTGCTATTTGACATTCTTTAAACCCATATTTATAATCAATAGTATGGAAATAATTAGGACCAAGAGCAGCCAATACTCCAAACTCATCATCAACAAATAATGTAGAAATACCATTTGAACTTTGTGCATCATAACTACCTTGTAACCTATCTAAGAAATCAGGTGCTTTCTCATTTATAATAAAAGTATGAAGTGTATAATGTTTTTCCAATAATGCTTCTGTCCAGATTGTTGTTTCATTTGTTTCATTTTCTGGTATAATTTCAATATCAATTCCATTTATCTTTTGCAATGGATCCATTAACCCAATAATTGAAACGTCGGCATCAACATCTGTTGATAATTCAATACTTGAAGCTGTTCTTTCATTAGAAATATTAAATGAATTAGAAACCCCTACTTCCCAAGGGCCATCTTGAGTAATTTCAAAATCACCATAACTTAAATTTACTCTTGTATGGAAATATTCTTTTGCTAATTTATTTACTGAACCAATTAACTCTACAAAAGAAGTTGGTCCCATTACTTCTTCACCCAAAGTGTAATCCAGTGGCCAGACAATTTTCTCCCCCAGAGCATTAATTGTTCCACGTTTTGCAGAACATTCTTTACCATAAACAGTACAATCATAATCATCTATAAGTCCTACTTCTATCCAATACTCTCCAATACCTGCATATGGTGCAGCTAAAACCAAAGAATAATTTTTTTCTGGATTAAGTTCAACTAATTGTGGAAAAGTAAAATTAATTGGTTCTGGAATCAAAGCTCCTCCACTATATAACACTGTATCTCTTGCAATTAAATGATGTTCTGTAGGTATTGCTTGGTATGCTTCATAAACAGACAAAGTAAGATTTAAATTTATATTAGCAGGTACTCCAGCTTTTCTTATAAAAAGTGTAACAGTTTCAAGATGATAATCTTCCCAATTAGGATAAGTTGTATTTGGAAAAGCAATTGATTGCAAAACAACTTCTGTACCACCAAAATTTGTAGGTGGTCCTGTTGAACCATCAAAATTCATTGTCAATGAAGGTGTTCCCCAGAAATGAAAGATCATTTCAATATCATCCTCTGGCATAAGACCAAATTGTGTTAATTCTACATCTTCCTCTAATCCTGATTCAGTCATTATTAAATTAAAATCATCTTCTAAGTCAGCACCAAAACCTGCCACTTGAAGTTCATTATATTCAATCATTACTTTTAATGCACCTCTTGTTGATGCTTGCATTGCATTCTCAAGAAAAACATACTTAAAATCTTTAGTAAAAGAATCTAAAGCATTTGCTTCTATTCTTCCTGCTTCAATATATTGTCTTTGTGTTATTTCAGATGTAGATGTAAATACAACTATAAATATTGCAATAAATAGAATAGACAACAAAGTAAAAAAGAAACCTTTTTTGTTCATTGCCATACCCACACCTCTGCCATGTATGGTCCATAAAAAGTGTCATTGTAAAAACCAAAAACAATTTCTCTTGATGGAATTATTACTTTTACTGAAGAATTCTGTCTTCCTACAGTCGCATTTTGATAAATAGTTTGATTATTAATTACAATCTCAAAATTATATTGCTCAATATTTACTAAAGGTAATGTATCTTGTACACATTGTTTTGCATATTCATCAATAGGATCAGGAGGACCCTCTCCCAACATAATTTCCCTATAATAAAATTCTGTTAATTGTGTTAAAACAGTATTTTCTGGATGTGTAATTACTCCTGTTTGTTCATATATCCCACCAGAACCACACATCTTTTCTCCAGAAATTCCACCCCTTATTCTTGTATCCAGGGGATTCATTAAATCTGCACTCAAAAACTCTGTTTGTGTTTTCACAGGCTCTCGATAAGATAAGGTTAATACTAAACTTACACCTATAGCTAATACAACTAATGCCAATATCGCATCAATAATAAAAAAATAAGCTTTCTTATTCATAAAACAAAATCCACCTCTTACAGAATCTAATATATCAGAGGTTTAAAAAAGTTTTGGCTATTTACACTAGTAACAGTACTGCCAAGTTCAGTTTGTAGTTTAACGTAGAAATTGTTGTAGCCTAGGTAACTATAAAGAATACATATTGACACTGAACGCAGTACTGTTGCTAATTAGTTATTATACTATATTCTCAGGTAGTATACTAAAAGTAATTAATAAATTAATCACTTTAGTATATACAAAATATAAAAGAATAAAACATATTTACACATTTAGTATACTTCATCAACTAAATGTATTACTTGAACTTCTTGACATTTAAAATCCTTAATATTCTCAATAAAATCATCAAACTTTTTCACACTAGGAAAAGCTGCTTTAATAAAAAAGTCACAATGTCTATTAATCAAATAAACAGAATCCACATAACTACATTTCACTAAGAAATCCCTAAGTTCTGTTTTTTCTTCAACTTTTTCAACTACAAAACCTGCATGAAGATAATGCCCATTAAGTTTATAATTCAAACTAACAGAATTGGTTTGTATTTCTTCCCCTAATGTTCGTCTTGTTTCCATTTTGTATAAAAGGAAGGCAAGGATGGCACAAAGTGGGTGCCTCAGATGAAAAATCGAAGAGATTGTACCATCCGTTGCCTAATTTACATATAACTTGTATATTCTAATCTATACTAAAAGTGTGAAATAATATCCGATTATTTCACACTTTTGTATATACAAAAGTGATTAATTTTCGTACAAATTAATCACTTTAAGTATATATCCATACTAATTTATCATTCATTATCAATAAACTTCTGCTTTGTTTGGTTCTGAAAAGAAATGTTCTTCTTTGATATTCTCAATAACATGATGAACAAATCCTATTTTCACTGCAAAATCATTTTGTAATTCTTCCAAAAAACCATCAAGTTCTACATAGTCTTTAAAAACCACATCTGTCAAAAAGTCATAATCATGATTTACTTTGTACAAACTGTTGACATTTTTGTGTCTATGTAAAAAAAGTCTTAATTCTTCTTTATCTTTTCTATGCACTTTCATTACAACATATGCCCTTGCTAAATAACCAATCTTTCTATAGTCTAATAAAACAGTAAATTTCTTTACAAAATTCTCCTCTTGTTTTTTTATTCTATTGAATAATGTAGATACTGGTGTTTTTGTAGCACGAGATAGTTTTGAAAGTGTCATTCTAGCATCTTTCCTTAAGTAAATTAAGGCCTCTTTATCTTTACTTGATATCATCACACTCACCTCGATCATTCCCTATTATATATACTGTAAGAAAGAGTATATCATACTATGCACTAGAGGTTATATAGTGTTATATAATTCTGAAAACAAGTAGTAGAAGCCTTAGAAAGCCAGAATTTAAGCACTTCAGAACACCAAAAAAACACAGGCTTATATATTACTTCTAGATTCTTCTATATATGGCAGATGGTACATTAGAAGGGATGCTTAGAAGAGGCCACACTCAAAAAAGACCAGAAAATACTATACTTAGAAGTATCTCTACATTTGTAGATGAAACAGAAAGTGTTGAAGACAGAACTTTCACATTTATCAAAAACCTTGTAAAAACAGCTTTTATTGGATACAGAGAACTTCAAAAAGCAAAGAGAAGAAATAAAATAACCGAAGAAGAAACTAGTTTATTAGAAAATTTAGGAAACCAATTAGTAAACTTGTATGATTATTCTGTAGAAGGAATTAACATGCTTCAAGAAAGAGATATAGAAGAAAGAAACCCTCAATCTATTAAAAATGAAATTCATCTATCAAGATACCTTGGTGATTTTGCTTTTGAAATATTCATGCAATGTAAAAGCACATATTGGGGAATAGAAGCAATTGAAAGATTAGAAAAAGCAACAAAAGATAAAAAAAGAGCATATAAAATGGCTGTAGTTGGAAAGATATCAATTGTTACAGAAGAACTCTATAAAACAACTGGTGAATTAAGTTATGCATTAAAGGCTATTGAATATAAAAGACAATCAATTGAATTGGGGGAAAGAGAAATTAGAAAAATTATTAGAAACGGCGGAGGAAGAGATAAAATTCCAAAAAGAAGAGACTTTATTGCTTACAGACAAGCAGAAATCGGAAATTTAGTTTATGGAATTGTCAGAGATGCAATAAAATCTGGACTTGGTCCTATATTACATAACACAATGATTAGAGAAGGAATTAATAATTATAGAGCATCTATAGATTATCTTGAAAATGCACAAGGAAGTATTCCAGAAGAATTCAGTGGACTCAAATATCTTGAAAGAAGAATGGAAGGTGCTGAAGCAAAGATAGAATTCTTACAAAGATACTTACCAGAACACAGACAAACACATAATTAATACCTCATCAATACAATTACTTCTCAACATAACATTCATTCAATTTATCTTCAGAAACTTTCTTAGAATGATCTAATAAACCATCTTGAACATATTCAATCTTTTCATGCAAAGCTGTAAAAGCTTTCCCAATCTCCTTAATCAAGTATTCCTTATGATCATCCCTAGATACCAACTCATTACTCAATATCTGATCCATTATCTCATCAACACTAGAACCACTAAACAAGTTCCTCAACTTCATATCATTAGTATAATGTCTAACAAAGACTTTCTTATCTCCAAAAAACGGCTTAATTGTGAAAAAACCCCTTGGATCTTGGACCCATTCAGAATCCTCATTCTCATCAATATTTCCCATAAAACTAAGATAAAGCGCAAATATTTTTAAATTTTGACATTAAATTTATGAATACGAAGATAGAATAGGGTTAATATGGTAGATTATGTTGAAAAGATCAAAGAACTGGAAGATGAGCTTAAAAAGACTAAATACAATAAAAAGACCCAGCATCATATTGGTCTAACTAAAGCTAAATTAGCTCAATTAAAAGAGAAACAGATTTCTAGAGGCAAAGGTGGAAAAAAAGGAGAAGGTTACTCAGTAAGAAAAGCAGGTGATGCATCTGTAATTCTCATTGGATTCCCAAGTGCTGGAAAATCTACTTTACTAAATTCAGTTACTGGGGCAGACTCACCTGTTGCAGAATATGAATTCACAACACTAGATGTTGTTCCAGGAATGCTTGAGCATAAAGATGCAAAAATACAAATCTTAGATGTTCCTGGTATTGTTGCAGGTGCTGCCTCTGGAAGAGGTAGAGGAAGAGAAGTACTTTCTGTAATACAAAATGCTGATTTTATTATAATTGTTGTTGATGTAAACAGACCACAAGCACTAGATGTAATAAGAAAAGAATTATTTGACGCCCATATTAGAATGAATCAACATTTATGTGATATAAAACTAAAGAAAACTTCTAAAGGTGGAATTAAAATAGGAAGAACAGTTAAAACCCCTAAACTAACTAATGAAACAATAAAAACAGTATTAAAAGAATTCAGAATTATGAATGCAGATATTGTAATTAGAGAGAGAATTGATACAGATCAATTAATTGATACAATTGAAGGAAATAAGAAATACATTCCAGGCATAGTTGTATTAAATAAAATAGATATGGTTTCTAAGGAAGAACTTGAAAAAGTTGTTAAGAAAATAAAACCAGATTTAATGATCTCTGCAAAAGAAAAAGTAAATATGGAAGAACTAAAACACTTAATCTTTAATAGATTGGATTTCATAAGAGTTTACTGCAAAGAAGTCGGCAAAAAAGCAGACATGGGTGTTCCATTAATTATGACAAGAGGAGATACATTAAAAGACATGTGTTTAAAATTACATAAAGATTTTTTACAAAACTTTAAATTTTCTAAAATATGGGGACCATCTGTTAAATTCGGTGGCCAGAGAGTAATGAAATTAAAACACAAACTTAAAGACATGGATGTTGTTGAATTGCATATACGTTAAACCAAATACAATATTACAGGCAACAACAAACAACCCATTGAATGATTTCTAGCAACACCTAATTCTCCAGGAATAATTCCAATAAATGTTGCAGTAGCCAACACCAATAAACCCATAAAACCACTAAATAAAAACACAACAACACAAATTAAAGAAAAAACACTAACAATTGTTATTTGGTAATTCAGTTTTTCCATAACAACAGCGAATATCTTTGCAATTTTCAAAGTTAGAAATGTTGCAGAACCTCCTACAATTAAAACAACACTAAAAAACACCAACAATTCAGAAATTGTAATCATTTCCAACAATTCTTTAATAACAATCACTGCACCATTCCTAGCTTTTTCTATTGTGTAGAATGTAATTAAAGATAAAATAAAATTCACTGTACCAATTGCACCAACAATAATCATAAAACCCTTATCACCAATGTTTTTTGTGAATTGCTGCGCAAGAACAGCACCTTGTGCAGGACCAAGACCTGGAAAGAAACTTGTTAATGATCCTGCAAAAGTTCCAGCACTTAAAGCTTGCGCAATCGTAGACTTTGGTAATTCTAGTGTTTCCTCAAAACTCTGTTTTGGTATTTTTACTTTATCAAAAAAAGAAATAGTGAGCATGCTTGTGCCAAATAGTCCTGAGAGTAGTGGCAACAAAGGATCATCGAGGTTAGGCATATTCAGCACAAGCAAACCTAAAACACCACTCATCATAAAAACAACTAAATTCCAAACTTTCTTTTTATCTTTCAAAATCATAAATAAACATATTGCAATCAACAAATAACCAATATAAGATTTCAAAAAACCATACACCAAAGGATACAATAATAAAAATATTGGTGCAAACATTACTGCTAATAATAATGAACCTAAACTTCCAATTACAGTTATTTTCACTGCTTCAAAAGCCTTGCCTTCTAATAACATCCTATGCCCAGGTAAAATAGCCAAAGCAGTCTCTGCATCAGGAGCACCTAAAAATATACCTGGGATAAAGTCGAGGAAAGTATGCGTTACAGCCATTGAAATTATAAAACAAGCAAGAATAACTGGATTAGTATATTTCAAAAGCATTGGTGAAATAGTTAAAAGTAATATGGAAATTAGATTAATGTGAATGCCTGGAATTAAACCTGTGAAAATCCCTGCAAAACTACCTGCTAAAAAAGCCAAAAGTATTTCTATAAACATAACTACAATATAGATTTAATTTTTAATAACAATTCACAATAAAAAACCGAAAGATTTCCCACTTAGTTGGGAAAATATTCAAGAAGTTTATTAAGGATGTGAAAGATTTTCAATTATTTCTGATGAACCATAACAGTAGTTCTCACAATATCACTATACTGAGAACGTATTTGGCAAGCATAAGCCCTAGAATTAATGATATTGCCCATGTTGTTCATCAGTACCATAAACAGCAACAAGCTCTCCTAATCCAAGCTCTTGACCAATTCCTCTTTCTGCCCTCATCATTTCAAGTCTAGCTTGCAAATTAGCAGGAAAATAAGTATCTTGATCTAATCCTGCAGTTTCATATAATGTTTCTGCTGCTTCTAGATATTGAAACATTTGCTCTCTTTGTTCTCTACTTAAAAGCTTAATTAAAGATAAATGTGCTGCCTCTGCCAAACATGCTGTTGCAGAATCTTCTAAATATTGTCGATCATAAGTTACATTCGGTCCATCTCTACAATCCTCTGCCATAGTCAAATAAACTTCTAAATCAGGAGTTTGTGAAGGTACATCATTTAATTGTATTAATTGTACTGCCATAACGCATTAAACTTTTAGAACTTACTTTTAAATCTTTTCTAAATAGAATTAATTATCTAATTGCTGTCCTACTAAACTTAAATAGAATTCGCCACCATCAAGAGCAACTACATCATCAGAAGCTTCTGCAAGAATTACATTTGAATCATAATCTATCTGAAAACCATCAGGAACACCATCTTGAGAAACATAATCAATCTCGAAAATCTCCTCTGCTTTTTGTCCTAAAACATCAAGGAACCCTACAAATTCTCCATCAATAGCATATTCCATAGCTACTTTTGAAAGATCTATATTTTGAACAATCGCAAACGAAGAATCTCCAACACCCATTATTTCTAAGAAATTATTATAATCAATTACATGAATTAAGTCTAAATCTTGACTAAAATGTGTTGCAACTGCTGCATAAACTTGAGCAATTGCATCTCTTTGTTCATTAGTTAATATTCCTGCTCCTGGTTCATCCAATTCCCCTAATATCCCATAAGCTTTTTCTACATTTAATTCATACAAAAGGGCAAGTTTTTCATATTCTGCATATACTTTATGTCCTAATTCTCTCTCAGTTGCTTCAGCTTGAGCAACATCTAAAGGCACCCCTGCGCGTGTTTCAAAATGAAATCTGGATTCAAGACTTGATCTAGATAAATCTTCTATTGGTGCATCATGAAAATCAGCTTTTTTATCTAGAACTACTTTAACATCATATGCTCCAACTTCAGCAACAACTACTCTGGGAGACCCCATATAAAATGCTTCTTCTACAACTAAATCTGGAGAATGAGTTTCTTCATTGCCCTCACCAACTTCCCCAACTACTGTTGGAACAACACCAATTCTTCTCAAAGCTTCAATCCCTGGAGCAGTATCATCTAAAGCATATGAAGTACCAGAATCTGGCATTTGATCCTTTCTTCTATCTCTTAATCTTTTTACCATATTATTTTGCACCCTTTGCTATAATAAGGAAATCCTAATTCATTTAAAAGCCTTTGGGTACATTTATAAAGCCAAAGGGTTTAAAAAGAGTATATGACTCCTATATAAGATGGTAGTTAGAGATGCAGATATTCTTCAATTTAGAAAGCCGAAAAAAGAACAAAAGACAGTAATGGCTTATGGTGTTGAAGCAGGCCTTCTTAGGAAAATAAAACAACACGACAATCCTAAATATAGAATTACTTACAAAGAAATAGACAGAGTCGAAGGAATGAGGTTATTCTTTTTATCTAGTCCAAGCTATTATCTTATTGCAAGATGTTCTGATGATCCAACAGAAGAAGAACAAAGAATGCTTGCAAGCTTAGATCAACACGCCAAAATAATGCAAGATCCAGATTCTATAAATCCTGGTTTCAAAGCCATTGTAATTTATGACACTTCAAATGGGTACAAAAGAGACTTATCTACAAATATTCTTGAAACAAATCCTGAAACATTAGAAGGGCATATTGAAGAACATATGCAATTCTTACTTGACCCATTACCTTTCTACTTTTCTGAGCCATAATCTTTATAAAAACATCAACTATTACAATTCTATGGCAGAACTTAGCCCTGAACAACAACAAGCTTTAGATGAACAAAAAGCTCAATGTCCATTTTGTAAAATTGTAAAAGGGGAGATTCCTTCTAAGAAAATCTTTGAAGATGATAAAGTATTGGCAGTCTTAGATATTAATCCGGCTGCTAAAGGGCACATCTTAGTTATGCCAAAAGAACATTATCCAATAATGCCATTAATTCCAGAAGATATTTTTGAATATTTCTTTACAAAAGTAAAAGAACTCTCTACAACAGTAAGAGAAGGTGCAGTCTGCCCATCAACTACAATTTTTATTGCAAATGGTGCTGCAGCAGGGCAACAAAGTAATCATTTTATGATTCATATTATTCCAAGAGATGAAAATGATGGATTAACTAAACTAGAACCAATTGCAATAGACATTGACAAAGAAAAAGAACAAGAAACTTACAATATGATAAAAAATAACTTACCAATAATGTTAAGACAAAGATATGCAAAACATGCTTTAGAAGATAAACCAGCACCTAGCCAACAGCCCTCTCCTGCACCAGGAGGATATACAAAAGAACAAATTATTGAAATAATTGAGAAAAATCCTCAAATAAAGAAAGTTATCGAGGAACAACCAGAAGCATTCAAAAAACAAGTTGTAGAAGTTCCACAATTACAACAACTTTTCCATAATGTTGATGTTGAAGAAGTAATTAAACACTACAAAAAAGAAGAAACACATTCTATAGAAGAATTATTAGAACTTCTAGATAAAAATCCTAATTTAAAATCAATGTTATTGTATCAAAAGAACGAATTCAAAATAAAAATTAGTGAAATCCAACAATTAAAAGATTTGTTTGGAAATGTAGACCTAGATGAACTACAAAATAGAGTTATCGAAAAAGAAAAGTTCAAAGAAGAACAACCAGAGCAGAAAGTAACAGAAGAAACAAAAGAACCAGTGATAGAGACAACATTTGTCGAGGACAAAGAAGCTTCAGCTCCTGTAGAAGAATTAAGTTCTGAGGAAATAGAAAAACACGAAGAAGACTTATTGGATGCCCTAGGTGGAAAGAAGGAAGAAAAAGAAGAGAAGAAAAAAGAAAATATTGATGAGGACAAGGAAGAACAAAAAGACGAAGAGAAAAAAGAAAACAAAGAAGATGTTGATGAAGAAAAAGAACAACAAGAAGGAAGACATGGAAACCCTTCCCTAGATAACATCTCAAACCTATTTTAAAAAATGGCAGAAATAAACAAAGAACGGCTATTGTATGAAGATAAAGTAGCTTATGCTGTATTAGCAGAAAACCCATCTGCATTAGGACACATACAAGTATTTCCTAAGCAAAAAGCATTTGCTTTAGATGATTTACCAGATGAAGTTGTTCAACAATTATTCTTTATTGCTAGCTTTTCTGCTACAGCTGTTTTTGAAGGACTTGGTGCACATGGAACAAACATAATTCTAAAAGATGGTGATCCTGAAACAAAAGGAAAATTATACATTGATGTTATCCCAAGAAAGATGGAAGATACATTAGATTTCAAGTGGGATCCTAAGAAAATAGACCCTGCCGAGATGGAACAAATACAAAAACAAATTAAAGACAAAGCAGACTATATTGGACAAGAAGGAAGTAAAAAACAAATTACTACAACAACACCAGGAAAAGACCCAAAAGAAGTCGGCAGTGAAGAAGAAAACTATTTAGTAAAACATTTGTATAGAAGAGCTTAAATCCATATTCTCAACAACATTATTACAACTCCTGCAACTAAAGGAATCAAGATATTGTCGTCAACAATCTTATGATGGAATTCTATCTCAGTAGCTTCTGCAGCCATTGCAAAGAAACTTGCAACAACTGCCTCTAAAGGAGAAACAAATAACAATGCACCTATTGAAGCAGCAATAAAACCAGCAATACTTCCTTCAATCAATTTAATATCACTAAAAGGATGTTTCCATTTTCCATGAAATCTTCCAATATAATGACTTATAGAATCACCTAAAGTTAATATAATAATTGCAGCAAAAGCAACATCTCGAGGAAACAGCTGCAAAGCCAAAAGAACACCAATAAAAAAACACAGCATCCCTTTACCAGGATGAGCACCTTCTCTCTCAAAAACAGATAAAAACTTACTAATTATAGGAATTTTATACTTCAAAGAAACAAAAGATACAATAACACCAATTAAAAGACCAATAAAAACATGCCAAGCATTAATTATATTATAATATAATAATATCAAAAAGGTAAAACCCAAGAAGATATGAAAAAGTTGTCTTTTTAACTCAAAGATTTTCATTATAAATACCTCTCTTTCATATAAATTACAACCCACCCAATTGAATAACCAATTAATGCACCTGCTAATACATCACTTAAATAATGAACTTGTAAATATAATCTACTTAATCCAATTAACACAACCAATGAAGTCCATAACCACATCTCTCTTCTAAAAACATAATTCAACACAGGCAAGACTGAAAATGCACACGCAGTATGTGTGCTTGGAAATGAATAAACCAAGATTGCTAAAAAACCATCATCAGAAATAGGCCTTGATCTTTGCACTAATACTTTCAATATAAATGTAATTGCAACAACTACCCAAAATGCTGTCCACAAAGGCAAAATCCATTTTTCTTTTCTCTCATGCCATAACATAATTGTTGGATAAACTAATAAAACAAGTATAACAAAAACAATATTTGTTAAAAATGAAAACATATACTCCAAAACTGGAAAAATTAACCCAGAAGAGAAATCTAAAAACAAATTATCTATAAAAAAACTTATCACTAATACAACTAATAAAACAATACCAACAAACATCGGCTTTTTATACATATCTTTCATTTTAAATCTGTTTTAAAAATAATGAATGCAATAATCCATCTCCTGCTAATGAAATAATTGTAACTATTACAGCTGCCATTAATACCCCACCAATTAATGAAACTATATATTTTCTATAATCTAATCCAATTAAATAAGAAGCTAATGTTCCACTATAAACACCTGTTGTAGGAAAAGGTATTCCAATAAAAAACAACACAGCCCATTCACCATATTTTGCTACACCACGATGTATTTTATGCTGAGTTTTTACAACATAATGATCATAGATCTTTTTCACATAAGGAATATAGAAGAATAAATGCATAAATTTATCCAAAGTTATGTAAATTATAGGTCCTAAAATTATATTTGCCCCTGCACACACTAAAAACACAACACTCCAATGCAAATCTGTACTTAAAATCCCATATGGAATACTTGCTCTAAGTTCTAAAAAAGGTAAAAAAGTAATTCCAATAAGTATCAATATCTCAATTAACATAAGAATATGAGATTAATGACTATATTTAAATTTTCTTGTCTAAACAAAGCTTATCTTCTTTACTTTCTCTTTCACATATTTGTCTTTTATCAAGAATTCAAGGCATTTCTTAGATTGCCTATAATCCCGAGCAATCTTTGCATACATCCTTCCTTTTCTTTCATAAACTTTTTTATGCTTTTTCTTAAAAGCAATAACTGCTTTCTTTACTTTCAAAGGAGGACCAATATGTTCTTTATCTTTAGATAATGCACCTTTCTTAATAACAAACCACAACATAGCATTCTCTTTCTTATCAAATTCCCAATTTGCTTTAACATCAAAATCATTTAACTCCAATTGTTTTTTCATATAATTAAAAGCCTTCATTATCTTACTTCCAACAACATCTTCTTTGCCTTCTAAAGCTTTTACATTAAAAACAAACAAATCATCTTTAGAATACTTCTTCTTCAATCCTTCAACACTTGTTTTTTCTTTTACAAAAAACTTTTCACAAGGTTTTTTCAAAAATAACTTTGCAATCTTCTTAAATCTAACAAATTTCTCATCATTTAATGCAGCAGCTGCATTTCTCTCAGCATCAATAGGATCAATTATAATTAAAGGTGAAACTAATTTAGATTTATTCAAGATTTTCAAAACATTCTTACCCTCATAAACTTTATGAAAGTCAATAACTTGTTTTTTCTTCCAATTTACTGCATTTTTCAATAATTTTTCAAATGAACCATAATAAATTACTAAAATATCCAAAACATGACCAGAAAAACCATGAATATAACTCTCAGCACCATAAATACCACTAGCTTTACAAAATAATTTAGCCAATAAAACTTCATCTTTTAATTTTGCACTAATATGTTTCTTAACCCACATAACATGGAATGGACTCATATCAGTTACATTCTCTGCTTCGCAACAATTTCTAATTTTCAATACAGGAATTATTTCAAAATTAAGATTCTCAGATTTCACATGAAAATAATCTCTAGATCCATGTATTTTTTCAAATTTCAAACCAGATAAAGCTTTTTCTAACAAAAGTGAAATATCTTTCCCTTTGTTTTGTTTTATATCAAACCTTACAAACACATCAATATCAAAATCATCCTTAAGAAAAGTACCCTTTGCAGCACTCCCACCAAGAACAACTTCTGCCTTAACTTTCTTTAATCCAGTTTTAATTTTCTTTAGCACTACATCTATTTGATTCACTAGTTTCTTAGTCTCAACAGGAGACATTTTGTAGTTCTTTAACACATCATCATATAGTGATTTCACCATAAAAAGAATATTCTACTTAGAAATTTATAAAGTTATAGGAAAAAGTGGGTATGGAACATTAAAATTTAATCACTGAGAATTATATTGGAATAATAGTTGTGGTATCTTTCTTAGTGCTGGCCTTTCTATTGGTAAGTTTAACTCTTCTTCATCAAAACGTTTTTCTAGGAATTCATAACATTCTCTTCTCCATTTACTAATTGTAAGACTAGTAAAACCAGATTGTTTACTTAACTCAGAGGAACTATATCCATTGATATATGTCCCAACAAAAGCAAAAGCTAATTTTGCAGGCATATCTCTAACTACAGAAAATAAGAAATCTGTCTCTTTAGTGGTTACTAAATGAATTACACTTTCAAGGTCTTTGGAAGGATCATACTCATCTAGATCTAAGTAATTAGATTGCTGGCATCCATATATGGTTCTGGGATTTCTTCCTTTTGTTGGTTTTTCCAGTGGTAGTTCTAATCCTAGATCTAAAAAACGTTTTTCTAGAAAATCAAAAGCTCCAGTTCTTCTAGAATAAAATGTTCTTCTAGGACAATCCATTGTAGCAACAATATCTTCAGTTTTATCTCCACAAATATAAACACTAGCGATTATGTATGCTAAAGGATTAGGTAATTCATGTCTAATTAAGTAAAATAAGAATTCTTCTTCTTTTGAAAATGTAGTTTTTCCCTCAAGAATTGAAGAGATATCATAATCTTTTCTTCCTTTACAATAATCTTTATACTTAAATAAAAGAACAGCACGTTTTCCTTGTTTAGGCACTTGTACTGGTATTTCTAGACTAACTTGATTAAATCTTTTTTCTAACAGATTATAAGCTTTTCTAAGCCTAGTAGAAAAAGATAATTGGTTCCTTCTTCCTATATTTTCCAAGACTGTTTTTGTTGTATCTCCGTTAAGATATACAGATGCTGCAACAAACCCCAATTCATTAGGTAACTCTTCTTCTATTAAGTAAAGGAAAAATCTTTCTTCTCTTGTGGTAGCTCTATGCCTATATCTTCCTACAATTGAAGAGACATCATATTCTTGTTTTGTTTGGGTAGATAAGAATAAGGAAGGTTCGTCTTGACTAACTAATCTGCATATTCTCCCACCGTGAACTGACCTGCTCACAGGTAGTTTTAACCCTACATCATTAAACATTTCTTCCAATAATAAAAAAGCTGTTCTATTATATCTAGTAATTGTTGTCATGGAACATCCTAAAGTGTCTGCTAATTCTTGTCTCCTTTTTCCCTCCAAATAATACCCTTTAACAACAGCTGCTAGATTATCTGGCAATCTTCCCATTGCTTGGTGGAAAAATTCTCTAGCTTTAACTTTATTTCTAATGCATTTTACAGCTTCGCCATGTAGTTGAGAAACTCTTGATTCTGTTACTTCAAGTTCAGTTCCAATTTGTTTTAATGTTCTTCCTTTACCATAATATTGTTCTAAAATAAATTGGTCTCTTTTGTCCAACTCTTTAAAATACACTCCAACAATTCTCAACAAATCAACAGAGTCGTGAACAGAATCATTAGATACTCTTAAAGTTGCTAAGAACTCAAATTCATTTCTTGCAGTAGGATTATTATCTGAATCTAGACTATCTAGACTAACTTGCTGAACTCTTGCACCTAGACGAACCTTTTCTAATTCATCTTGACCAATATCCAAGTAATCAGCTATTTCGACATTTGTTACTGCTCTATCATATCTCCCTTCAAGAACTTCGATAGCAGCATCAACTTTCTTTTTTAAGGTTCTTGCCCCCCTACTTACTGGATCAACTTGTCTAAGAGTGTCAAGCATTTCCCCTTCTATTCTAAATTCAACAAATGTTGAGAGTTGTACATGTCTAGTCTCATCATATCTTCGCAGTGCACTTAATAAACCTACAAAACCAGAGCTAACTAAATCTTCTAGATCAATTTCTGAATAATCAGGAATTCTTGCTTTCAAACGTCTGGCTATTGCTCTAACTTTTGGTAAATATTGTAAAACAACATCATCATTAGACCCGGTACTAATAGGAACTGGTAAAGCTACTCCCACATCTAAATCTTCCTTAACTACCATTTCATTATACATAATTTAGTAGTTAATATATACCCATATATAAGCGTTATTTAAATTAAGTAGAATAAATCTTACCCATAATAACTAGGTTTATCAGCATCCATTTCTTTGGCTCGTTTTTTCCTATATTCGCCTTCGAATTTCTCATACATGTCTTCAATTTCCTTAGTAACTGAAGGGTGTACTGCACCTAGAGCCTTTTCAAAGTATTTCTTAGAAACCTTCACTGCTTTTATATCATCTCGTAAAGTTAAAATTCCTGCTTCACGACAAACTGCTTCAATATCTGCACCAACATAACCATCTGTTATTTTAGCTAACTCAGACAAATTAACATCTTCTGCTAAAGGCATTGGTTTTGTATGTATTTCAAAAATCTTTTTTCTTGTTTCTTCATCTGGAACAGAAACCAAAACAATTCTATCAAATCTTCCTGGTCTTAATAATGCAGAATCAACAATATCTGGTCTATTTGTTGCAGCAACTAAAATAACATCATTCAGTTCTTCTAAACCATCAATCTCTGTTAATAATTGGTTAACAACTCTTTGTGCAACTTGGTTTTCACCGCCGCCCATTCTTTTTGGAGCTAAACTATCTAATTCATCGAAAAATATAATAGTTGGTGCTACTGTTCTTGCTCTTTTGAATACTTGCCTTACTGCTTTCTCACTCTCACCGACCCACTTTGATAACAACTCAGGACCTTTAACTAAAATAAAATTAGCTTCACTTTCATTTGCAACTGCTTGTGCTAATAAAGTCTTTCCAGTACCTGGTGGACCATATAACAAAACTCCTTTTGGTGCTTTTACACCCAAACGTAAGAAATCTTTTGGATTTTTCAATGGCCATTCTACTGCTTCTTTTAATTCTTGTTTTATAATATCTAAACCACCAACATCATCCCATTTAATATCAGGAACTTCTACTAAAACCTCCCTCATTGCACTTGGCCTCACTACTCTTAAAGCTTCAACAAAATCTTTTTGAGAAATTCTTAATTTTTCTAATAATTCTTTTGGTATTGGTTCATCTTCTTTTAATTTTATATCAGGCAATAATCTTCTTAATACAACCATTGCAGCTTCTTTTGCTAACATTGAAAGATCTGCTCCAACAAAACCATAAGTTACTTCTGCTAATTTTTCTAATTTAACATCTTTTTCTAATGGCATTGTTCTTGTATGAATTTTTAATATTTTTAATCTAGCTTCTTTATCAGGAACACCAATTTCGATTTCTCTATCAAATCTTCCTGGTCGTCGTAAAGCAGGATCAATTGAATCTGGAATATTTGTAGCAGCAATAACAACTACTCTCCCTCTAGTTTTCAAACCATCCATTATTGCTAATAACTGAGCAACAACCCTTCTTTCAACTTCTCCTTGAGATTCTTCTCTTTTTATTGCAATTGCATCAATTTCATCAATAAAAATTATTGCAGGAGAATTCTTTTCAGCATCTTCAAACTTCTTTCTTAAGTTTGCTTCACTTTGTCCATAAAATTTACTCATAATTTCAGGTCCATTAATTAAAATAAAATGTGAATTAGTTTCATTTGCAACTGCTTTTGCTAATAAAGTCTTTCCAGTACCCGGAGGACCATGCAATAAAACTCCTTTTGGTGGTTCTATACCAAGACGTTCAAAAATCTCTGGATGTTTTAATGGTAATTCTACCATTTCTCTAATCTTTGTGATTTCTTCATGTAACCCACCAATATCTTCATAAGTAACTTCCAAAACTTTTTCTTCTGATAATTCAACTGCTTCTGGGTTAAATTTAACTTCTGTTGTTTCTGAAATAATAACAGGTTGATTTGGATCTGTTTCTGCTACAATAAATTTAATACTTCCTAAACCGAATCCGCCAAAGCCTTCTTGTCCAACTATTGGGAAAATATCACTGAAAAAAGGATTTTTAGACATTGTATTTCTTCTTCTTGTAGTTCCACCTAAAGAAACAATATCCCCTTTCATCAATGCTCTTCCTAATAAACCTTGTTTAAATAATCCAGGAGATGCCCTAATCATAACTCCTTTTTGAGCAGGTGCAATTACTATTTTTTTTGCTTCTTTAACTTGAGCTTTTTTAACTTCAATAACTTCTCCAATACCTGTTTTCGCATTTCTACGAACAATTCCATCCATTCGAATTATATTTAGTCCAATATCACCAGGATAAGCCCTATCTGCAATGCCTACTGTAGCTCTTTCTCCTTTAATCTCTACAATATCTCCTGGCCTTATACCTATTTTCTGCATAAAGTTGGAATCTATTCTAACAATACCTTTGCTTACATCATCCTGAACAGCTTCTGCCACCTTTAATTTGATAGATTGAGTCATTTTACAAACCTGAGCTATTGCTAGCTTTTATATTTTATGTATTGAAAAATAAGAAAAGAAAAGAATGCCTTACTTCACATTTACCTTTGGCATTGGTATTGGTGGTGGTAAGTTGATTTCCCTACTTAAGATCAATGCTTGGACATTGCATTTGTTCAAAACTGCGTTAAGTGTCTCTCGCATTACATCGTTTGGTAGTTTTTTGTCTTTTTTCCAACCAGCATGAATTTCCTTTATTCTTTTAGGATCTTCAATAAATACTAATGTACCTTCTAATATGATATCTCCAAAATCTGGTTCATATTTAGAAGTATATTCAAAAATAAACTTAAGTCCTTCTTGAGATTGAGAACCAAGATTAAGATTAGATTCAACAACATCTTTTACAGTAACATTGTTACTAATGTTGATTTTTCCTTTTGCACCTTCTTTCCTAATTGCAGATATTTTATCAAAATTTAAGCCCACTATTGCCATTGATTATCACCTTTTGAGTTTTTGTAATAAAAATGCGAAATTTGTGTGGATTTATAAACTTTACGTAGTAAAGTAAGAAGTTGAAAACTTCTGTATATTGCGTATGCAATAGCAATATAAGAAGTCGTAGACTTCTGTATATTCTTCTTTTATATACAAGCAAGAATATTTTTAAACAACCTAAAAACTCCACTAACTATGCCAAAAGATAAGAAAGAAGAACAAAATAAAAAAGACAAATTAAAAAAATCAAGAAACAAATTCTGGATATATTTCTTAATAGTAAAATTAGGAATATGGATTATGATCACAGGATTGTTCATATATTTCTTTAGATTATATTTTTACTAGAATAATTGATAATACTGCGCTCCGTTCGATTGTAAATTCTTCAAGTTAGACTAGGATCGTGAGATTTTAAGAGAAATCGTGGACTACGCTTGGTAGTATTATCAATTATGTCGACAATGTCAATAACTTAAATCTTATGTTTCCCTCGAAACAAATCAAAGATATATGGAATTAAGAATGCAGCTATAAACAACACAACAACAACATAAGGATCAAATGTTGGAAAGAATCTAAATCTTTCAATAAGCATTTCCATTAATTCTAACATTACAAGAATATCAATAATTGCTAATATTGGAATTATTACACCTGCAATAATATGATGTTTATCTCCTAAATGAGATAATGCCATGATTAAATAATTAAATAACAACCCAAACATAATCGCAAACAAAAAAACTACTAAATAAAGTTGTGTTCCTTCAAAAACAAGTAAGAACGGCAATAATAAGAGCACACCTAAAAAATTACAAAACATTAAGATAAGCAATGAAATCCCATAAAGAAAATGATCCATATGTAATTCAACATCTCTTCTTTTATGTTCATAATTAAGTTTTAATGGTTTTTTTATAACTATATTTGACTTTTTCTTTACTATCTTAGAAGTCTTCTTTCTTACCATTTAACTAATACAGAATATTCTATTATATAAAAGTTATCTTACTAATTATGGCAATATTGCCTAGTTCAATTTAGAATATAATTGTGGAAGCTATTGTAGCCCAGGTTTCTACAAAGAATATACATTAATATTGAACGCAATATTGTAATCCACTAATTCAAACCAAGATGTTCTAATATTTTTTCTCTTACTGTTTTCACATCTGGCTCAGGAGCCTTTGCCTCATACCTTTCGCCAATCAAGCCAGCTGCTAATTTCTTAATAGCTACAGAAGCCATAGAATCAGGATGAGTAGAAACTACTGGATAATTTTTATATATTGCAACTCTTACTGCAGGATCATCAGGTACTACTGCAATGACTTTAGTATCTAAGAATGCTTCTACATTATCTTTTGTCATTTCATATTGTTCATTTCTTACTTCATTTAACACTACTCCAATTACTTCTTTACCTAATTCTCTAGCTAACTTTATTGTTTTTCTAGAATCTGTTACAGAAGGTAGTTCTGGAGTTGTAATAACAATAACACTATCAACTGCTTGCAAAACTGTTCTTGCATCATTTCCCATACCAGGTGGTGCATCAATAAGAACTATTTCTACCATATTTTCTAATCCTGAAAAAAGATTAACAAGTTTTTGATAATTAACTTCATCACTTAATTCATAAGCTAATCTCCCACCTATGACAGGTATACCTGAAGGATGGTTATAAATACAATCTTGAACAGTACCTTTACCATTAAGAACATCATGTAAAGTACAATGTAATTGAGGCATACCTAATTGAACACTAACATTTGGGGCTGTTAAATCTGCATCAACTGCAATTGCTTGTCTACCAAAACCAACTAATGCTTGTGTTAGATTTATAGTTATAGCTGTTTTACCAACTCCTCCTTTTGCAGAAATTATAGCTACATATTTTGTCATTTTACACCCTACCCACTTTAAACTAAATTTCTAAACCAATAAGGTTACAATATATTCTAAATAATCCTTTGATTGATGATAATATTCTGTTACTAAATCAATATTCACATCAATATTATCTGGCTTCAATTGTGTATGCATTGTAACATGTCTTCTAAACTCTTGACTTTTTGTATATTCTGCTTGATCTAAATCTCTTAATAATAAATAAAAATCCAAAAATGCAGTCAATTTCTCGTCGTCTGGATATAATCCCTTAATTTCATTTACTTTGGCTCTTGGTGCTGTTGCTGCTTCAAAGATTTTATTTTCATCTTCTGCTTTTTTTAAAATTGCATCCAAGACACAATCAAAACAAGTGATGAGTCTAGCTAATACATTTTTAAGTACATCAACTGTTCTTGTGTATTTTAAACTCACATAAATCAAATGATCTACGCGCTTTAATTCCTCATATGCATCGTGTAATGTTTCTCCTTCCATGTCCTACTACCATCCGTTCTGCGTCTTCTATGAATTTTCTGCCAATCTTAGCATATTCTTGTAGTCTCTCCTGTGAAACTTGCTCCATATTGTAATCTTCATCACAAATTACATAACTCCCTTTTCTTTCAAAAACAACTGGACTATCTTTGTGGCCTTGAATAATTCCATTTAATTGTTTTATGAAAGGAGTGTAATCTTCTTGTAAACTATATCTTCTTGCAGCCCTTGCTTGAAACAAGGCCAACATATGTTCGAAATTCTCATCAAATTTCGGAATCTTATTATTATGTACTTCATAATATAAAATACTTTTCATTGCATTATAATGTGCAGCATGTAATTTCTGTGCTACTGTCAATAATAATCTAGGATCACCTACAACTCCAAATGTAACTGAAATCATACGCTCTGCAGCCTCTAGCTGCTCTCTTGCCAAATTGAGTGCAAATAGTGATTTATCCATTGTAGGCTAGTCCTCTATCTACTTCCTCTTATCCCATATATAGAAAGCAAGCATGATATATAAATATTGTGGGAAAATAATAAGAATCAGCTACTATATTCATCAACCATCGCAAACATACTCTCCAAGCCTGTTTTAAGGCTAGCTGGATCACAAATACTATTATGCGTAGCTGGATAAATAATCCATTTCTTATCTTTATTAGACTTAGGATTAACAAACATAACACTTAATTTTCTAAATTTCACTAAATTCTCCCAATTTTTAATTAATTTATCAAAATTCTTCTTAGTATTGTAACAAACCATTACAACCAACATATCTTTTTCAGCAAAATCAAGAACTTTCTGAAAACTTTCAATCTCTGACTCAACTACAAAAACCTGTTCTTTATCTTTAGATTTTACATGAATAACATCATTCTCCTTTATATCTAAAATAGATTTTTGAATCATATCTTTGTGTTTTATGAATTCAACAGTCCATTGTTTTAGGTTCTCCATAGATACTCACTTGAATCCCTTGTATTTATATTTTGCTTTTGAATATTGTTCGTAAACTATTTAAACTCCTAAATCCAAAAAACTTAATATGCCAAAAAAAGAGGATATTATTGATAGACAATACCTTATCCAACACCTAGTTTATTATGTAGATCATCAATTAAGCCAAGGTTATGGTATCAATGATCTTGAAAAAGCTCTTCTACATTATGGTTATGATAAAGATGTTGTAGAAGAAGTAATAAAACATGTCAAATTCTCACATGGTCGATTAAAACCTGGCAAAAAACACGATTTACAACATATTTCCCATGATCTTTATTACTATACAGAAAATCTATTAATTGATTATGTTATGAGAGAACTTGAAAAAGGATACAAATTAGAAGAAATAAAACAAAACCTAATCAAACATGGTCATGAACATAAAATGGTTGAAAAAGCTGTTTCTGCTGTAAAAAGTGGAAGAGTTGAAGACATTGATCATCCATTGGGTTTTCATTTACCTAGACAACTTTTATTTGGAATATCTTTATTCTTAGTTTTTGTTTTTGTAATCTTTTTAAGTATTTCAACAGACTCATCAATTGGTTTAGTTTTACTAAGTTTTGCTCCTTGTTTTTTTAGTATTGCACTTGTTAATTTAACATTTGGATTTATCAGTAGTAGAGCAATTATTAATTTCTTACCTTTGGCTGCACTTGCAATTACTGCAGGAATATTTATTGGTTTTATTGAAACTATGCCAGCAATGAGAGCAACTCAAGAACATATTATATTAATATTAAATTGTGTTACATCTTTTGTAGGTAGTGCATTAATTTGCTTTTTCTCGTCTATAGAAAAGAAGAAGAAGTTTCCTTTGTTTCCGAAGAAAGAAAAACAAACTAAAAAAGAAAAGAAAAAAGAAGTTGCAGAACACGCACACGAACTAACACCAGACAAAAGAGAAGAAAGAAGAATACTTTCCAAAGGAAAG
>Ga0233437_1002971_pt1 | contig 23681 bp, 24 predicted proteins | sample SI_122_August201_FD_182714 | JGI IMG/M metagenome (GOLD analysis project Ga0233437, IMG submission 182714) | Seawater microbial communities from Saanich Inlet, British Columbia, Canada - SI_122_August2016_200_MG | ecosystem: Environmental > Aquatic > Marine > Inlet | place: Canada: British...
TATGATCGCCGCTTCCGGCAACAAGGCACCCAAACAAGCAGCAGCACATTATATTAATGATAATGCTTCAGCCGATAATAAAGTCGAAGCCTTAAAAACCATGACGGCTGATTTGTTATCAGTTGAAAATAACAATAAACAACTCAAACAAAATGTTGAAAGCTTGAAAGCACAAAACAAAACATCGATTGATCATTTGAAGCAATCAATCGGCTCGCAAGTTCAAGGTGCTTTAAAAAAAATGACAATGCGGAATGAGCAGAACGAACAAAAGCAAGCTATGCTTGAGAATAAATTAAAACAAAAAGAACAAAATCAAACACAGGACTATCCTGTGAATGGCAATTCAAATAGTAGTACTGCTTTTGTTTGGGTCTCAGACTTATCCAAGCTAACAGATCAAAAAAATGGATCAAAACAGGCAAAAGCTCTATTGAATCTTAATAGTAGTTCTTTGTTGCATTCGGGTAATAGCTCATCTAACGTTGATAGCACAACAAAGAAAACCGTTAAACCGATTTATACCATTCCCATGAATGCAACGCTCACTGGCGCAACATTAATGACACCACTGGTTGGCCGAGTACCGATCGACGGAAAACTACCGTCGCCGTATCATTTTAAATTAGTGCTCTCCGCAAACAACTTAACCGCAAACGGTTATCCGATGCCAGGCGTTAAAGGCGCGGTGATGAGTGGTGTTGCGAGCGGCGATATGCTGGGTCATTGTGCTAGAGGCGATATCCAAAGTATGACGTTCATTTTTAATGACGGTACGATTAGCACAACTCAAGAAAAAGGTAATAATGATTCCTTGGGCTACATTTCAAGTCAAACCGGTAATCCCTGTATTGCAGGATCCTTTCATTCAAACGCCGCCATTTTCTTAGGCGCACAAATGGGATTAGCCGGTGCAGAAGGTTATGCGAATGCTTTAACAAGCTCCCAATACTTAAACTCAACAACGACAGCAGGCAACACCATCAGCAGCTTAATCGGTAGTGCAAATAAAGCCGCAGCAGGACAAGCAGGTTCAGCTGCATCACAAGCGGCGCAAACCTGGTGGAATCAGCGTGTGCAAGATTCCTTTGATTATGTCTATGTCCCTAACGTCAATCCAAAAACAAGAAAACCGATGAAAGTCGTTGTGAATATCACACAACAAATACCGATAAATTATAACGCCAACGCGAGGAAAGTTAGTTATGAAAATGCATTACAAACCCTTAACCATCAGCTTGATTAGTCTTTTAGGGATTATAAGTTTGGCCGGTTGTTCAAGCATGATGTCAAGCCGTATGCCGGTAGGTAGTGCTTCAATGGCGCAAACGTATAATGAAGCGATTAATGGTACAAGTGGCACACTGAAACAAGTACGTAGTCAGGTGCAAACTTTAAAACAGGGATCGCCAAACTATAATGCTTATACACGCACGCAAGAAAATGAAATTAACAGTCAATTTCCAAGGCTAGTTAATCCAAGTATTGTGATGTATGTGTATCCGCATCAGGCAGGCTCGGGATTTAATTTAACGCCTGTGCCTGGGTACTCAACGGTATTTCCGTTGTATCAACACGTGCATTACAGGTCACTTTGGGCATCGCTTTGAAACAGTAGAGAATAGTTTGCTAATGATAGAGTCTGGAATCGAGAAAGGTAAAAATAATAAATTAAGCAATGAAAATGGTATGCGTGGATCTTCCTTGTATTGATCATCAATATTTTTGAATGCTAAAATCGCTTTTTCAGAAACGAAAAATAAGTAAAAGAGTATTGCAGAGCCCAGCGCCGAAAAGACTGAGAGCAATAGTAACGATATAAAATTATAAGGTGATCTCATCAAAAAATGCGAAGCCTGAATGTAATGAGTAAAATTATTGGTTATCTCATGTATAGAAATAGCGGAATCTAGCAAGCCAAAAATTCCTACAAGGACTGCAACTGGAATCACAAGCCAATAGAACGTATTAGAAAACAATTTCAGTGTTCCTTTTTTCGTAACTATTAAATCACCCCTGTTGGAAACAAACAGTGATAGTGTCTCTACATCATTCATTCTTATCAGTCTATCAATTAAAAGTGTCTGATATTTGCTAAATGGCTTTTTTTGATTGAGTTCTTCAGTGTATTTGAGGCGATTTTTAATAAGTGATGGGGCATCTTCTTTTAAAGCGATTATTCTTAAACAAGAACTTTCTATCTCGACTTCCTTATTCTGAAGCCTGACATACCACTTAATGATAGCAAATCCAAATAAAGCTAGCGGTGTCGCAATATTACCAATATCAGCAATAATTTCAAAAGACATAAAAACTTCCTTTTAAGTTAAATATTCTCAAATAGGTGCTATATGCAAAAGCAAAAACACAGCAAAAAAACAGTGGATCAATCCATGACAATAGGTGGCGAGATAAAACGCGATGATACCCCGACATCTATCTTGAGATACCTTCCTTGGGTAGAATTCGATAATCACACACAAACAGTACTTTTGCAAGATACAACCGTTGGCGCAGCCTTTGAATTAAGCCTAGTCGCTAGCGAAGCAAAACCCGAATCCTATTTAGAACAATTACGTGATGGGCTTCAAGGACTTTTTCAAGATACTTTCCCTCAATACTGTGATGAAGAATCACCTTGGATTTTACAATTCTACCTTCAAGATGAATTAAGTATGGCGTATTTATATCAAAGCATTGAAAATTACATACAACCCACAGCACAAGACAGCCCCTTTAAAGCAACCTATTTAAAACTGATGAAAGACTATAGCGAATGGCTTTCACGCTCAGGTGGTGTATTTCATGATAATAAAGTCACGGATAGTGATTTTCATGGCGGGCAGCGTAAAGTGCGCGTTGTGATTTATCGTCAACATTCAAAAAAAATGGCAAAAAAAAGAGGACGCACGGCGCTTCAAGATTTAAATCAAGTTGCCACAGGCTTTGTTTCAAAATTGAAAGGTGTGGGTATTCAAGTTGAACGTTTAAAAGGTCAAGCCTTTCGTGATTGGTTGATTCGTTGGTTTAATCCTAAGCCTGCAATGACCCAAGGCAGCACGGATAAATTATTGGATTTAATTTCGTATCCTAAAGCCTCAGAAGAACAACCTTTTGGCTATGACTTTGCAGAACAGCTTTTTTATTCTGTGCCTGAATCCAATGAGAAAGAAGGCGTCTGGTATTTTGATGGTTTGCCGCATCGCTATATCGCGATTCAGCATTTAACCAAAGTACCCAACCTTGGGCAGCTTACACGCGAACGTGCTTTCGGAAGCTACCGTTATGGTTTGTTCGATAAATTCCCTGAAGGCGCGACATTTGTGATGACGGTTGTCATTCAATCGCAAGAAACCATTAAGAATCATTTAGAGCGCATTGAAGAAGGTGCAAGAAAAAGCAATACAACGGCAGCAGCCATTACGTTTGATGATTGCCAAATAGCAAAAGCTTCAATTGAAAAAGGGAATTATCTTTTTCCGGCCAGTATGGGTGTTTACTTGCGCGCTAATGATTTAGAGGATTTGGCCGACAAAGAAAACGAACTTGAATCATTATTGATTAACAGTGGCTTTCATGTCTTAAAAGGCGACCATGAACTTGTGCCGATTCATAGTTACTTGAACAATTTACCCTTTTGTTATAACTATACCTTTGATAAGGAAAATCTTTATCGAAGCGGTTATGTGTTTGGCAAACAATTAGCAAACTTATTACCGCTCTATGGCCGTGAGCGTGGTACAGGGCATCCGTTACTGCAGTTTTTAAATCGAGGTGGCGAAGACTTTTCTATTGATCCCTTTAATCCTGAAGATAAAGATCAAAATAGCCATATGTTATTGCTGGGTTCAACGGGCTCGGGAAAATCGGCAACCAGTACGGATTTATTGATTAAACTTATGGGGACGTATCGACCTTATTTAGTCATGGTCGATGCAGGTAAGTCCTTTCATTTGTTAAAAGACTACTTTGCCGAGCAAGGCTTATCAGTTCACTATGTTGAAGTCACGCTCAATAACCCACCTATCTTAAATCCCTTTGTTGATAGTGAAAAGATGCTAAAACAAATCGATGTTTTGAATGGTGTGACTGAAGCATTATCTGAACAAGCACTTGCTACATTAGAGTCAAAATTATCTAAGGATTTTGAAGACGCTAAAGCAAATAAAGCATCACTTCAAAAAGAAAAACAAAACAAGTATGACGATGAAGAAACACTCTCACGTGATTACATGGGTGAAATGGCGCTAGCTGCACAGCTTATGATTACAGGTGGCGAAAAGAAAGAGCAAGAGAATATGAGCAGGCAAGATCGTATGCTTATCTTAGAGGCGTTAGTACGCGCAGCACGCAGCGCCAAAGCAAAAGGCTTCGATCAAATGATTCCTGAAGATATGGTCAACAGTTTACGCGAGATGGCCTCAGAGCTTGAAAAACAAAAGCAAGAAGCAGATAAACAAAGCAGGCTTCGTATGATGGCCGATAGCATGGCGTTCTTCACAAAAGATACGATTGCTAATTTGGTTTTCAATCGTCGCGGCAAACCTTGGCCGGATGCCGATGTGACTTTATTCGAGCAAGGTCTTTTTAAAGACGAAGGCTATGAAGCGCACAATGCACTAGCCTTCATGGGCTTAATGAGCCGCACCATGGGAAAAGCAGAAAGCCGGCAATTTGAAGAGCGATTCACGGTTGTTTATGCCGATGAAGTGCATACCATCACTAAAAATGTTTTAACCGTTATTTATCTAACCAAATGCGCCAAAATGTCACGGAAGTTTGGCTTATGGTTATGGCTTGCCACACAAAACATTTCGGATTTCCCCGATGAAGCACGCAAGATTCTTTCTATGATTGAATTTTGGATTTGCTTAGGGATGAGCGAAGTAGAAATGCAATCGGTTGAAGCGTTTCGGAAATTGAGCGAAGAAGAACGTGAGCTTTTTCGTTCGGTAAGAAAAGCCTCAAAGAAATATGTAGAAGGTGTGTTGCTTTGCCCAAGAGTGAATGCACTTTTTCGTAATGTGCCACCACGGTTAAGTTTAGCGCTTGCGATGACAGAAAAGCATGAGAAAGCCGAGCGTAAAAAACTGATGGGTGAATATGGTATTTCAGAACTTGAAGCGGCAAGAAAAGTGGCAGAAAAGCTCAGTGCTTAATGCGTTAGAAGAAATAACGGCTAATGTTAGAAATTTTAAAAAAAATATTTAGCCGTTATCGTGGTTATACCGCATCCCAAAGGACTTGGTACGGCGATCATAACGAAGCTTTACAAAAAAAGCAAAACTTAAAACGTCTATTTAAGGAATAAAACCTATGAAACTCTTATGCATTGTTGATATGCAGCAAGGCTTTATCACGCCTGAATGCCAAGCCATTGTTCCGAATGTGATGCTATTGATCGAATATTTCTCTTTGCAAAAATCCCCCGTCATTTTTACAAAGTTCTTAAATACACCTGATAGCCCATACTGTGAACATTTAGGCTGGAAAGGTTTGTTAAATAAACCTGAGCAAGCGTTATTGCCTGGGCTGGATATCTATGCACCGCGTGTTTTTTCTAAATACGGTTACAGCATTTGGACGAAAGCCGTATCAGAATACCTTAACACTCAAAACATAGAAACAATCTACTTTGCAGGACTTGATAGTGATGCTTGTATTTATGAGTCAGCGCTACAAGCTTTTGATCAAAAAATTCAACCTATTGTTATTAGAGATGCTTGCACGAGTAGCGCAGGCCCAGATTATCATGCAGCCGCATTGAAGTTATTAAAACGACAAATAGGTGAAAAAAATATTATCTCAACTTATGATCTCATTGACGTATAGGTATTTTATGATGAAAAAATTATTAGTTAACTTCATGTTTGGCGCATGCTGTTTGCTCTCAGTCTATAATGTATTTGCCAGCGATAGCACAATCAATTCAATCAATATCGTCGCTGATACCTTTAAAGGCGCCTCTCATTGCATGCATTATAAAATCATAGGTCTTTGTTTCTGGCTCAAATGTTCAACCGTTGAATGTCATGTAGAAACCACGTTAAAAATAGATCAATACCTACCGGATGCCGTCGTGAGTGTTTATACCAAACCTACAAGCAATCCTTGGTGGTATGCACAACACATCGCTGACCCTGTTTTTTACCAAGCAGGTAAAACAGAAATAGAAAACACCACACATTTTAATATGGGCTTTGGCGATGAGCACGACAATAGTAATCGTGATATCAATAATAAATTTCATGAAGTCGATATTATCGGTAATCCAGCGTTAGCTTTTTTGAGTGGTTATGATGTGATGCTGCCAAGTGTGGCAACACCGTATGTTCCTTATTATTCTTCATTGATGGATGCTTATGCTTGGCGTTTTCCTGCCTTGGAACGATTTTATCCAGGGAGTTTAATTCCAGGATTGCACGAAGTGGGCACGCTAGTCCTTCATGATTGGGGGCCTGTTTATCCCAGGAATGGTTATGTGAATCAACCTGACGATGCAAAAGCTGCGGCAGTTGATGCGCTGCGTGCTTCAACGATTGTGACAGCAACGGGTCAACCACATTTGTATATGCCGCTCTCTAATAGTTGCGGTAAACACTGTCATGCATCTCCCGTAAAAGAGAATAGCAAAAATGCGCAGTACCAAATGATTTATCCTAAAACAGAAACACAATGTACGGTTTTTGGTGGTAGTGATATTGCAAGTTTACAGTCTTGGGAGACTGATGCTTCAACCAAGGGCCATGATCGTTATGTTTGGATATTGTGGCGGCATTATCACGGTTGTATTCCTGCGCGTCATGCGAAGTATTTAGGGAGCGTTAGTTTTTAATTCTATGTGCTTAATTAAACTACATAGTTTACGAAAATATAGAAACAATTTTTCTTTATCCTTTTTCTTATTTAAAAAATAGTTATTCGAGGTTTCTCTTATGAAAACAACATTCATGCCGCTTGCTTTAGCGGTAGGCATTACTGTGGGCGCATCTTTTTCTTCTTCAGCCTATGCTGACACATCAGGTCTTATCCCCGCAGTCAAAAGCGGTCTTTATTATCAAATGGGCGGTGGTGATGATATTCCATTACCTGCTTTTTACGATACAAGCTATATCCCACTGAATGCAAACAGTGATGTCGGTTTAGGTTTTGATTGCGGTGCATTTAATCCCATTGCGGCGATCACCAATTCACTCAATGAAATTAAATTAAGCGCATTGAATGCTGAAAAGCAAGTCTTACAAAATGCAACAGCGGCAGTGACAGAGTTTCCACTCTATGAATTATCGCGTAGCGACCCTAATTTATATAACTTAATCACCAATGCAATGGCAAGTGCGCAGGAAGATATTTCGATTTCAACCAAGTCCTGTGAAGTCATGCAATCACAAATTGCTGCAGGTCAAAATCCTTATGCTCACTGGGGACAGATCGCACTAGGTAATCGTTGGCAGCAAGAAATAGGCACAGCAGAAATATCAGGGAATGGTGATATTAACCAAGCACGTCATGATGTTTCACAAGATGCTGGCAAAAGCGGCGTACCCTGGGTGGATCCTGACTCAACAACGAGTATGAGTAGCGGTCAAACGTATTATGCGGGTGGTCAAAATCAATCACCGATTCGTATTGTTCATGATAGTGCGATGGCGGGTTATGCTGTTATCGTTAATGATAGTAGCGCTCAAGCAAGTCAGGAACATGTATTTAGCGATGATACGCAATCAGCACTTTCAAAAGCCTTTCCAACAGCGAAAGATGCGGCAGATTGGATCACGAATGTTGTCGGTGATGAAACGATTACAACGTATAACAAGGGTCAAAAGAGTTCGCAGCCTGGTGTGGGCTTGTATGCTGATATTCAATATCAAACACAGCAAATACTGCCGAAGTTACAAGTGTTAGTCACAGGCGCGACACCTTTATCACCTCAAAACTTACGAAGTGTTTCACCTCAAGGTATGGCATTATCACCTGAAATGTTTCGTAGTATTCAAGGACAGTCAAAAGTCATCCAAGGTATTGTGATCAATAAGCTCGCTCAAAACATTGCAGCGATGACTGTAATTAACAAAGCACGCCTAGCGATGAGAATTTTGCAATCTGGCGGTCGTATTCCTGCTGTTTATGCGAACAAAGCAGCGCAACAAAACATTCAACATTCGATTGCTTTATTACAGCAAGATGTTCAGAACATTTTAATGTTTGTGAAGGCGCGACAAACCTTAATGTCGAATATGCTATCAACCGTGCTTCAAGCAGGAAATTCCCAAGAAGCACAAAACACAGCCGTTGCGATGCCAAAACCGAATGCACCCATCATCAATCATGGTGCTATTTCAGATAAAACCACGACGGCATCTTAGTCTTAGTGGTTTTCTTAACTTAACTCTTATTTTTAAACAACGAGGTTATCACGATGAGTGTGACAGGTTATCTTGCTTTATATACAACACTGATAGGTTGGCAGCAATATCAAAACCTATGGGCTTTAATGGTCGGTACAGGTTTGGTGTTTATTCCCTTTATTGGAATTGTACTCAAAAGTTTTTTAGAACCTTTTGAATCGCAAGAACCTAAAAGCGCCGCCGTGATAGCACTACGTCGTTTAATGATTCAAACCGTAGGTGCGTTATTGATTATTGAGTTTTGTTGTGTGCCAAGCGTGTCACTCGCACCTAAAGTACTGCACTATGAGCCTGCTTGTTCAACTCAAGTGGCAACACCAGGGCATACAGGTACAACTTATGACAATCAATATAAAGCGATTACTGGCGTTAAAGTGCCTATTCTTTGGTATTTGGTAATGAGTGTTTCAAATGGGTTTACGCATGCTGCAACAGAAGGTATAACTTGTCAAAAGCTTGACTACCGTCAATTACAAAGCTCACTTAATCTAACGCGAATCACTAACCCACACACTAAAAGAGAAACCATAGCATTTTACAATGATTGTTATGTGCCAGCCTATTCAAAATATATGTCGGAAGATTTAAATAACTCACAGAAAGCAGAACTTCAACAGTATCAGAAACAATATGGTCAAGATGATTTAGGCTGGATTGGTTCGGAAGCATTTTTACACACCCCTGGATTTTATAATACTTTTTCGGCACAAACACCTATTGGGGGTTTTTTATTCAACCCGGCAAGGGATCAATATGAAGGTCAAGTCAATGATCATAGTAAATGGGGAGAACCTAACTGTCAGGCATGGTGGTCTGATCCTCAACATGGACTACATAAAAAACTTGAGAGCGCTTTGCCAGCAAGCTTTATGACGGCAATTACTCATGTCGACGATAATTCACAGCAATTAGCGGATGCTGGTATACGTAATCTGATTAAACATTCCTTTGATCAAGGGATGACGCTAGGTGAAATTGCGCGAGGCTATGAGTCAATTGATCAAGAGATGCATGGTAATTCGTTTAGTGAACATTTAGGTAGCAAGCTTGGTGTCGCTCTTGAAGGTATGTCTTATTATCCAAAATTAACATTATTAATTAATGCGCTACCGGTTATTCAAGCGCTACTTCTCATGTCGATTTATGCATTGCTTGCATTAGCCATACCTTTTTCAAGTTATCGCTTGCATTTTATCATCACAGGTTCTGCTGCAATTTTTGCGATTACTTTTTGGAGCTACTTGTGGCATTTAGTTTTATATTTAGATAATACTTTAATTCCTGCGCTCTATAGCAATCCTAACCCTGTGAAAGGGTTCGTTGCATTTCTTGCAGGGAGTAGAAGTAACTCAGAGTTTCTTGACTTTATTATTGGAACTCTCTATGTGGCTTTGCCTATGTTGTTTTTAATGATTATGACTTGGGCCGGGTTGAAGGTCAGTAACTCTATCATGGGTGCTGTTTCAGAAATGAAAAAACCAGGTGATGCAGCAGGTGCTCAAGCAGGAAATCTTGGAAGGCAGGCTATAAACATGGCTGTAAGCGGAGCAAAAACAGGTCTTACAAAAAAGTCATAAAGTTAATACATATTCCAGTCATCTTCGCCTGAGTATTCACCTTTCCAGTTTACATGGATTTTATCACGCATCTCTTCTTCTTTCTCTTCTTCATTTTTTTGAAGTTCATCAGCATGTCGAGAGAATGTGCCTGCTGAAAAATGAAGAATAGCAGGTAGAACGGGTGTTGAAAAATTTAATGCGCGCATTAAAAGTTTTCCGATAAGCCTGATAAGTGTAGTTAAAAAATTATTACCTTGAATTAAGCGAACGATTAACAGAACGCCTAACGCAATAAGTGTTGGTGTCAAAATGACTTCGCTTGAAGCAAGTAGATTAGTTCGCCAAACTGGTGTCGTCACATGAAGTGTTATTTTAGCGATTAACCAACCTAGAAAAACCGTCGCAAATAACACCAGCGTGAGTTTTATGCGAAAGGATGACCTATCTTTCGGCCGCATAGAAAATAAGGCTAATCCATTGAGGATAAGTAAAAACCAAATATAAGGTGAGATGTAAGGAAGCCACTCAGTAGCACTCATGTACTTTTACTCCGATTCTCTTAATCATATTTAACAATAAAGGTTTTATGATGAAATTATTACTCCGTTTTTCTTTCTGCATCTTTCTCTTAAGCTTAGGTCTTTTCTTTACTAGCCATTACATTATGGAGCTTGGTTCGACTCAAGCTTTGTCGCAAGCTATGCGCAAATACCATTTAGCATGGATGCTTTGGCATTACAGTCTTTACCTGGTTGTCGTAGCACTATGGCCGTATTTTATCGGACTTATTGCAAAACGCCAACACTGGTCTGAAGAAGTTAAGCTTTATCTATCAAATCAACGACTTAAATTGATCATTTTCTTTGTTTTGATTGAACTATTGCTTGTTCATAACCTATTAGGACAAGTGATTGCTTGGCTTTAGCGTAAGCATTTTTCATAGAATAACTTTTTCTTTTTAATTAATTATAAGTGAGGTCATTATGATTTTATACATTTGCGAAAAACCCGCACAAGCGCGCGACATTGCACGTAATTTAAAAGCAACAAATCGACAAGACGGTTACTTAGAAGGTAACGGTTATCAAGTGACATGGTGCGTCGGACATCTATTAGAATTAGCGCCACCTGAATATTATAAACCGGATGTTAAACCGTGGCGTATTGAAAAATTACCCGTGGTTCCTGAAACATGGAAAATGTTAATCACGCCAAGAACAAAAAAACAATTTAACATTATTAAACAGCTTTTAAAAAATACCCAGCATGTGGTTGTGGCCGGAGATCCCGATCGAGCCGGAGAAGCAATTATTAGAGAGATTTTAGATTACTGTCATTACCAAGGAAAGATAGAAAGATTATGGTTATCAGCGTTGGATGATGTTTCCATTCAGAAAGCACTAAACACATTAAAATCAGGCGATGAAACTATAACATTATATGAGGCTGAAAAAAGCCGCGCCGCTTCAGATTATTTGCTTGGCCTAAATTTAACAATGGCAGCAAGTGCTTTATACGGTGTAAATGGTGTTTTATCCATTGGCCGCGTGCAAACACCTACATTAAGATTAGTCGTTGATAGAGATCGTTCTATTGAGAACTTTATACCTAAAGATTACTTTGTCTTAAAAACCTTGTTTTCAAGCGATCAACAAACAGCATTCTGGACAGCATGGCAAGTCCCCGAGGATTTGCAAGATGAAAGCGGGCATTGTTTAAATCAACATGCTGTGGAAAATGTTGCGGCTAAAGTCGATGATGAACCTGGTACAATCAAAAGCTTTAAAGAAAGTATTAAAAAACAAAAAGCGCCGGTGTGTTTTTCCTTATCTGACTTACAGAAAAAAGCCTCTGCACTATTTGGCTATTCAGCAAAGCAAGTTTTAGAATTAGCTCAATCACTTTACGAAACGCATAAAGCGACAAGTTATCCTAGGACAGATTGCGGTTATTTGCCCATCGAACAATTTGAAGAAGTGAATCAAGTATTTTCCGCATTGTCACAAGCCGATCATGAGATCAAAACATTAGTGGCTTTGTGTGATGTGCAATATCGATCGTCGGCATGGAATAATAAAAAAATCACAGCTCATCATGCGATCATTCCTACCTTAAATGAACAAGTGGATATTGGCAGAATGTCACAAGAAGAATTGAATGTTTATGATTTGATTCGCCGTCAATATTTAGCGCAATTTCTTGGTGACTATGAATACCAACAACGTCAAGTTGAAATAGCTTGTGCCGGAGAGATTTTTACAGCAACAGACAATACACCTATTAAGCCCGGCTGGAAGCAAGCGTTTAAACGTATGGCGAATAATGAAAAGGAAGAAAAAAAAGAAGATAACAGAGCGATACCGACGTTAATCGAAGATCAAGCCGTTGAGAATCAAGAAACAACCGTTGAGAATAAACAAACAAAACCACTTGCACGATTTACAGAAGGCACGCTCATTGATGCCATGAAAACCGTGGGTAAATCTGTTGAAGATGAAGCTTTAAAAAAAATATTAAAAGACAGCAGCGGCATTGGCACAGAAGCCACACGCGCCAATATTTTAGAAACATTATTTAAGCGAGCTTACTTAGAGCGTAAGACCAAACAAGTGATCTCGACAGACAAAGGCCGCGCACTTATTGATTTAGTGCCGGAAGCCATTAAGAACCCGCTACTCACAGCGCAATGGGAACAAAAACTTGAAGACATTGTTAAAGGGCACAGTGATTTTAACACCTTTGTTGCAGCACAAGTCACGCTCTTAAAGGAGATGTTGGTGCAACTACAAAGTGAAGACACAAAAAAACAAGCGGCTATCTTGCAACTACAATCCAATACGCATAATGGAAAAGTCTATCTATGCCCAAAATGTCAATCATCTTTACGACGATTAAAAAGTAAAAAAGGTAAATACTTTTGGGGATGCGGGAAATACCCTGATTGTGATTTCACTACCTGGGAGAAAGTAGGAAAGCCATTGATAAATTAAGATGTTTATTGCTTAATCAATGAAAAAATGATCTGTTGTTGATTTATGCTTGATTTCGCATAAGCTAAGAAGTGGCCTCAGAAATAATAAATAAATGTATTTCCAGGCTGAGTGAACTAATTGGGCATAATATATAAGTAAAGGAATGGTTGATTAAAAGGATTTTGACGGTGATGAGAAAAAAATGGGACATGATTTTGCTTGGCGCATTAATGTGCATTATCTATTGGTATTTTGAGTCGAGCATTCATTATTTTATTTTTCCAAATGGCTACAGTACTAGTTTAACAAGCAATGTTTACCATATTAGTTTTTGGCGAGAGATATTTAGTCCTGATGCCCATGAGCTTTACACAAGAATTTTTGTCATTTGTGTCGTTATGATCTTTAGTGTTATTACTCAAATCATCATTAATCGTCAGCGATTTTTTGCAACGCATAATGATGCAACAAAATTACCCAATAAAGTGCTTTGCCTTGATGATATACAGGAGACAATTAACTTATCCAGAAAAAATAAGAAAGGTTACATTTTATTAATAGCTAAACCTAATCATTTGTCACTCATTAACCGTATTCTCTCAATGAGAGAGCGAGATAAAATACTGCTAACATTAGCACAACGAATGAAAAAAACCTTTGAAAAAACATTACTTGGTTCATGGCGTGCGACGAATTTTGTGTTCTTAATCAACTTTAGTGGTGAGAATGATAACAAAACAATACAGGATTTCTTGAAAACGCTTAAGAAGCTGCTTCAAGAAACAGTTCTTATTGATACGATTCCATTTCACTTTGAATTAAATGTAGGGGCTTGTCTTTACCAAGCTCCTTATACGGCAGAAACGTGGGTACAAAATGCGTATAAAGCATTAGCCAAATCTTATCACCAAGCAGATAAATTCAATTTATATCATGAAGATGATGACCAGGAGAGCCGACAATTATTGCAATTTATCGGCGAATTTCATCATGCGCTCATACAAAACGAATTAATGCTTTATTTGCAACCTAAGATTGAACTTAGTACTAATGAAGTAGTTTCTTATGAGGCTTTATCAAGGTGGAATCGACCTAATGAAGGTGTGGTTTTGCCAAGTGAATACATTGCCAAAGTTGAAGAAAGTGCCGATGTTTTTAATTTTGCCAGATACAACGTTGATATTGCATTTGCTTATCATGCAAAAATGCTTGCGCAGGGTAATAAAGCAAGTATAGCGATTAATTTGGCTGCAGCTAATTTACAAGATCAACATTTATGTCGATATGTTACAAAAAAATTAGCAGAATATGGTATTTCGGCTGAGGGTATTTATTTTGAGATTACTGAATCGACTTTTTTTGAATATCCTAAAATAGCGATTAATATGCTTAATGAATTATCAAAACAAGGATTTAAAATTTCTGTTGATGATTTTGGTACAGGCTTTACTTCATTATCTTATTTAAGCCAGTTCAAAGTGGACGAAATTAAAATTGATAGAATGTTTATAACGGGTATTCATCAAAACGAAATAAATCAACATATTGTTAATAATGTTATTATGCTTGCACATTCAATGAATGCTTCTGTTTGTGCTGAAGGAATTGAAACAAATGAAGAATATCAATATTTAAAGTCATTAAACTGTGATCTTGGACAAGGTTATTACTGGTCTAAGCCTTTACCATTTGAACAGATGGTATAATCGTTTAATAAACTTTCATGAAAAGGAAACAATTGATAGCAAACCATTAGAAGAGATAATAATAATTTCAATACGCAAGGATAACAGATGATCGAGCAGGTGAAGCCATTGTGAGAGAGATTTTAGTTTTATTGGATTAAATTTAACAATGGCAGCAAGTGCTTTATATGGTGTGAGTGGTGTATTATCGATTGGTCGTGTGCAAACATTCACATTAAGATTACTGGTTGATCGAGATCGCGCTATTGAAAACTTTACACCCAAAGATTATTTTGTATTGAAAGCCTTATTTTCAAGCGAACAACAAACAAATTTTTGGGCAACATGGCAGGTCCCGGAGGCTTTGCAAGATAAAAGTGGATATTGTTTAGATCAATATGCTGTGGAAAGCATTACAGCTAAGGTTGACGATGAAGCAGCAGCTACAATCCAATACCCCTAATGGCAAAGTCTATCTATGCCCAAAATGTCAATCATCTTTACGACGATTAAAAAGTAAAAAAGGTAAATACTTTTGGGGATGCGGGAAATACCCTGATTGTGATTTCACCACCTGGGAAAAGAACGAGAAGCCAAGTCTCTAACCAACCATGAAGGCAATAGGATGAAAAAATATAGCTTACTATTATTAGGTAGTATGGCCTTGTTGCTGTGTACGAAAATAAGTTTTGCAGCACCGATAACAGGCAATCCTAAAGGCCGTGTAACGCTCGTTGAATACTATGATTATGAGTGTCCTCACTGCCGACGAATGGAAGTTGTGATTGATCATTTAGAAGCAGCGTATCCACAGTTGAGAATTGTTCATCGAGCAACACCTTTATTGACACCGGCCTCTCGTGGTATCGCAAGTATTGCGCTCGCCGCAAAAAAGCAAGGTCAATGGGGAGCTGTACATCAAGCACTTATGAGCTCGCCCAATACACCCACCGTAACAAACGCAGAGAATATCGCTTCTCAACTAGGGTTAAATACACAGGTGCTTTTTAAAGATGCTGGGCAAGCCTCTATTCAGAAGCAATTACAAAAAAATATTACATTTGCAGGAAAGTATGCGGCCAACGGTGAAATTTATTTTCCCATCTTTGTCTTTAAATCTGAAAAAAATCAAGGACAACCTATCGTGTTGCGAGGCGAGCAATCCTATGCATTACTTTCTGCTATTGTCCAACAATTAGGTGATGAAGCTCATGTTCAAGCGGTTAAGAAAACAAAATAAGAATCATAATGAGAAGCATGAAGGTAGTGTTAGCCATTTACCCATACAAAAATATATCAACGAAATACAAAAGTTAACCGGAGTAACACAAATCGATTTTCAATCATTGTATGTTCAAACGATTGAGCGATTTTCAGATTATTTTCAATCACCCAATCAATCTGTCGATGATACTGCGTTAATTGATTCATTGAATAACACGATTTTAGCACTCAAACGACGACGCGGTTATTTATTACCGCTGGGCTCAGACAGTGAAACGTCTTTTAGAGAACGAGAAGAATGGACGTTTGCGGTGTTTAGTGCAGCTTTGCTGAAAGCCATTGAGAAGCCTGCTCGTTTAGCTGTTGCTAAAGCGCTCTTGCCGCAAGAAAGCTTCGCTTGGTTACACCGCAATCACACATTGTTCGCTCTTTGGGAGCGTTTTTTAAAAGACGATGAGCAGAATAATGTATTTGTGCAAATAGTTGGTCAGAGCGAAGTGATTCAAGCGATAGAGGAAGCTAAAATAGTCGATAAGGTTAAGCCAGCAGCGACAGTGAGCATACCACCGGAATCAAAATCTAACCTATCTAAACAAACCTTTGATCTGCCAGAAGATACTGTAATTCAAGAAATCGATTTATTCAGTTTGTCTAGCAAGAGCGATAAAGTTTCTAAATTAGAAAACAATCCTAAAGAAACGCTTTTAGAAAAAACAACACAGGCATTGCCCGCATTCAAAGCAAGCGACTTTTGGCAGTGGTTAAAAGAATCACTGATGAAGTATGGTATGGAAGTCAATAAAAATGAAAGCGCAGTGCATAGGGTTAAAGAAGGACTTCTTATTTGTCTTCCAGAAGCGATTGACCTGTTTCTTAAAAAGCAAGCAAGCTTACTGGGCATGGAAACTAGCTCAACGGCACTTGATCAACGGATGATGTTAACTAAAGCGATTAAAAAGCATGAGGCGTTAGTGCGTAATGCACAAAACTCCCGTATTCATACCTACTGTCTTGGCAAATGGGAAAATCGCCATCTACTCTCTGGTCTTGTGATTAAACCAGAAGTGTTACTCGAAGCTGAGATGACACTATCTGTTCATCAGAATTTAACCATTGATCCTATGAGCAATGCTTAAATTCAAATTATCCATTTATTTTAAAGCGAGGTAAGACTTATGACTAAAACAAAAGAAGTAGTAGAGAAAGAAAATAAAAAAGAAAAGAAGCTCGATAAACTTGTTGTTGAAACACAAGCACAACCATCCACTCAACCACAAACAAAGCCTAAAAAAAAGCGATTTCTATCAAAACGACCTGGCCGACTCTCAGGTTCAATTCTTTTTGAATTACATACCGCCGATGCACAGCAAGTCTTCGCAGGTTATAGCACCAAAGATGCAGTGAGTTTACTGCAATTCGGTGGACGTATGACACACATTTGGAGCGCGGCTGAAAAAGATGATCCCTATGCCGATTGGTATTTGTTAAAAGTATATGACGGCATTGTGAGGCTGCGTAATCAATTGGCAGTGGCGATTCAAGATTACCAAGCTCAAATGACTCAAGGACAATCGAACTTAGCTTTAGAGCCTTTTACTTCCGAAAAGCCTGTGGTGAAGTCATTATGGTTTCGCACACAGTATGGTTATTTAGGGGCGAGTGTAATTGCAGACTTTGATAAGCTGATACGAACAGTACTGACTGCAAACCGTATAGGGGTGTTGTTAGAGAAATCACATGAGACGATTCGCGATGAATGGTTAAATAAAATAGTGATCTTATTCAAATTTCCGTTTAAATATCAATCTTTCGAAATCACACGGGCCGATGTTGAAGCAGATAATGCTTTAGCTAAGAATACACAAGAAGTCTTAGGGGTATTGCCTGAAAGCGTTTTAGCTAAAACACTACGCTCACCGTTTGCACCTGCTATTCAAGCACCAAATATACTTAAAGAGGAGGCAGTCAAAAAAACTGACCATCAGGATTAACGATTCTACCGTGTCGTTATCGCAAGCGACCTAAAATTTTGCGACAAGTTAGTGTGGTATGAAAGCTAACCTGTATTGTTTCGGCAACACAGTATCAACCTTTGGTTAATGATGATTTTCATGATTAACTCTTTATCTGTCGTTATCATCCGATGACGATTTTTTACTACCCGAAAAGGGAATGATTATTTTTCCTTTTTTGGGATTGATCTGTCGTTCTTTTTTGGGATTTTTTATCTTTTAAGGAGAACGACTATGAGTAACTTTACACACTTTTCACTAAGCACTGAAAAAGGTCTTCGTGGCAATATTGGCAAAATCACCCGAAAGGAAGGTAAGAATGGTGATGTCTATATGGACATGATGATTTTTTTGGCCGCTGATGGTGACACTAAAAGCGACGATCAATCGTCACAAATTGTTAATGCTCTTTTTCCCCAAGAAGCTTTTGAGGCATTGAAAGGTTACGACCTTAATGATTACGTCCGCGTACATTTTAGTCGTGTTAATTTTTCTAAAGGTATTAGCAAGAAAACAGATGCGGAAGTCCTTTATGTTTCTGCGAATGCTGAGGCTATCGAGCTTTTGCATAAAGCAGAGAAAAAAGAGACTAAAACATCGGATAAGCAGCAAGAACAAAAAGGATGGAGTAAGAAGCACTAAGCTTTTTCTTCATTGTTTTTTTAATGCCGCTATTTTCAAGCCCTAATCATCTTTGGATCGTTAGGGCTTTTTTTTGACTGATTGAGGATCCTATGATGAACCAAGTTGCTATACGATTATCAACGAAAAGTTATCCCCCTATGACGGGTGCTATTGGCTATCTTTCACTGAACTACCATGAAGTGAAAGCTTTAGAAATGGCGCTCTATTTTTTAACTGAACAAGTAAGTAAGACAAAACGGCATGCCTTTTTTGCTGATTTACGTGACTATCATCTTCGCTATATCAGCGATTGGCTTAACAATGCAACATTGAGAAGTCAGTTACGTTTTGACGGTAAAAATAGTGTGGCGTGGGCGGTGATGAGTGCAGAAGACATTGAATGGCTGCTGCTAGCACTGGAAGTTGGCATGACGGAAGAGACCATTATTTCAATGGCCTCCGATGAAGCTAACTATGAGCAAGATATGGCGATGATGTATTCGGAGATGTCGAGTGATTTTATGAGTCACTATCGCGCATTTCACCAATACTATTGTCAAATGGCTCAACTGAGACCTGCGTTATTAACGCAACTCAGACAAATGCTAAACCATCACTATCTTTAATTTTTCAGTTAACAACCCAATATGGGAGAACACCTCCTGTTTTGAGGATTAGTTCTCCTGTTTTATTTTTTAAATAAAGGAGAACCTAGCATGAGTGTAATTCAAGCTAAATTATCCATCATTTTTAATGATGGGATTATCTATGATGAAAAACCAAGCGTCATGATTGCTGACAGTGAACTTGTCAGTGTGGTGCTTGATTCCAATCAATTGGATCATTTGATCAAAGCTTCACAACAAGCTAAACGACGTCATGAAAATGAAGTCAAACGTCAAAAAACACAACGTGTTGAACAACAAGCAAAACGGTTACTTAAGGATTTAATCGAATTGCCTGTTAAACAACAAGTCGTATCGATGGCTTGTGATGTTGTGTGGCCTGCGATCAAACATCTCTCTAAGCAACCACAGAAAGGAGGTCATCATAATGAGTAAATCTTATGGTGTTAACTACCTTTTTGATGTGCTCTTCCATGAAGTGATGGAAAACGCTTATGAGGTGCAAGCCAATTTAAATAATAAGCTTGCACGTCTTTATGATCACTGCAATGCACCACAACGCGAAGCGTTAGATGATGCGTTCAATGATCTTTTTCATGTGTCATTTTCTAGGTGTTTCAATACACAGGTTAACCCTCAAAAGTTAATTTAGAAAACTGACATATTTGGCAAACAATTCCATGAATTCACTGCCACCCCTAAAGTGAGGTCGTTACCGCTAGGTAAGGACTTTGCTTTTTTTAACGAACTACTGATAAGAATAAATTTTACTACTCACAATAAAGAGAATATTAACGACTCAAGACGTTGCTCTCTGCATCCCGCAGCCGGTGTGTCTATCCATGACGAAGGATCAACGTTTTTTAACTACTCTATTTAATCGCCAAGGACAAAACTTGCCCTTGGCGATTTTTCCTTTGGCCTAAATCAACCAAAGGAGACTTACATTATGAAAAAATTACCCACCGATCAAGAAGAAGATAATCATACACTTGTTAATCTTCCCTCTGCCTTTATCGCCTGTGAAGCCCATACGTTTATTGTGCAAGAGAAAGTAACCACAAGTGAGATTATTACAGCCGCTAAATCAATACTCACGCATCAATTGAAGAAATCTTCCGTCGTCTTAAACAGTTCAACGCGCCTCAAAGAATACGTGTTCTTAGCGTTAGCTGCTGAAGAGTCAGAAATTTTCTGCGTGGTATTTTTGGACAGTCGCTTTAGATTGATCAGCTTTGAGAAACTTTTTTCAGGCACTATTTGCGAGTCAACCGTTTATCCAAGAAACATCGCAAAACGTGCGCTTGAACTTAATGCTTCCTCGATCATGTTAATTCACAATCATCCGTCGGGGGTCTGTGAGCCAAGTCATCAAGATATAAAGCTAACCTCCAATATACAGCCAGTTTTTGGCTTGATTGACGTTAATGTGATTGATCATTTAATCGTAGGGAATAACACGGTTTACAGTTTTGCTGAACATGGACTATTGTAAAAACGTTATTGACTTACACTCCTCAAGATTATCTCACAAACTCAGTGCGATAATTTCTTTACTCAACCTAGCAAAAAAGGCGCTGACAAAAGCAGCGCCTTTTTTGATTTTCTTTTTCAAGCAATCGCATATAAAAAATGCTTCTTTTAAAAGAGGATTTTGTTGTGTGCGTTTTTTATTTCATAAGAGGCTCTATTTCACATGATCATAAAAACAATACCTTTAAAAAACAAGAATCCATTTACTCCTTTTTCAACTATTCCACCTTCTACTAAGAAAAAACCAACAGTACTTGAATTATTCGCAGGTGGCGGGGGCATGGCGCTCGGCTTTGAGCAAGCGGGCTTTCGGCATGTGCTGCTCAACGAGCTAAAAAAACGCTGTTGCGAAACTCTCAGACTTAACCGCCCTCATTGGCCTGTTAAACACGCTGATATCTCAACACTCGATTTTAGTAATTATAAAGACAAGGTTGATGTAGTCGCCGGAGGCTTTCCCTGCCAAGCCTTTAGTATGGCAGGAAAGCGGCAAGGGTTTGATGATAAGCGCGGTGCATTATTCTTTGAGTATGCACGCGCCATCCAAGAAATTAAACCCAAACTATTTATTGCTGAAAATGTTAAAGGATTACTTTTTCATGACAAAGGAAAGACGCTTGACGTTATTCTAAAAACATTATCAGAAGCAGGCTATAAAGTATTGCCTCCACAACTATTGAAAGCCATTCACTACCGCGTACCTCAAAAACGTGAGCGCTTATTTATTGTTGGCATTAGAAACGATATTGATCTTCCTTTTAACTTCCCTCTACCGGAAGAAGAAATCTATACCGTTCGTGATGCATTAAAAGCAGGTAAGCTTTTCAATTGTGATGCGCCCTACTCCACCGGTGCTCACTACTCTGAATCTAAATATAAAATATTAGACCAAGTACCCGAAGGAGGTAATTGGCGTGATTTATCGATTGAATTCCAGAAAGAATACTTAGGAAAACGCCATGGCTTAGGCAGCAATTCACAACTCGCAAGACGTTTATCATGGAATAAACCAAGCTATACACTTTTAACGAACCCCAATTCAAAACTAACAGAACGATGCCACCCTGTTGAAACGAGACCATTAACAGTTCGAGAATATGCGAGACTTCAAACCTTTCCTGATGATTGGGCATTTGCAGGCGCAAAGTCAGCACAATACGCTCAAATTGGTAATGCCGTTCCTGTTAATTTGGCTAAAGCTATTGCTCAATCAGCAAAAGATTTCTTAGAAAAACCAAGTGAGAATAATCAAGAGTTTCTTCCTTCAAAAAAACAAATAAGACAACTCCGCTTAAAGTCCGAACAAAGTCCGCTTAAAGTCCGAACGGATTTAAAAAAACTTTAACTATTTCTAATAAAGCCGTTCGCATTGAAACAAAAATCCGATAAAAAGAGAGGTGAATAATAATGAAGTTAATGAATGTTAAAGAATACTGTGATACTCGATATACACCCAACTCTCGCCCAAGCGAAAAACGTATTGTAAAACTTATTCGCGAAGGTGAGTTACCAGGATTAAAACAGGGAAGACTGTATTACATTGATATTGATGCAGAAGAGCTGCATAGAGGCAATGACCTTGTTAATCAAGTATTAAAAGAACAAGAGAAATATTATGGCTAGACCAAGACTTAAGAAAAATTTAGGATTACCACCCAACCTTGTTTTTGACAAGAAGAATAAACAGTATCGCTACAGGAACTTGAAAACGGGAAAACACCATCAAATGGGAAAAGAACGCGGAAAAGCTATTAGCGCTGCAAAACAGCTCAATAGTGTATTGATGTGTGGCGCCGATTTAGTTGCAAAAGTTTTAGGTAAAAAGCAAACTTTGGCACAATTTATTGACGAGCGCTTCCTAACAAAATACTTACCCAAAAGAGAATTAGCAGACAGTACACTGAGAGACTATAAGTACAAAATAGTTCATGTTAGAGATTTACTCGGCAAGCTTCCTCTTGATGAAATCTCCGTTATGCAAGTCAATGACTTTCTTGAACAATACCCTGCAACGCAATCGAATCGCTACCGAAGCCTTCTTGTCATTATTTTTCAAAGCGCAAAGGCTGCTGGTCTAACTAAAGAAAACCCAGCACAAGCAACATTGATTAATAAAATCAAAAAACAACGCCAAAGATTATCACTTGACGGTTTTCGTTTAATCTATGAAAAAGCTGGCGAGAAAGGATTGATTTGGATGCAAAATGCGATGGACATTGGACTTATTACCTTGCAACGTGAAAATGACATACTTCATATGAAATTTAACGATATCATCACTGAAGAAATCAACGACAAGGAAAGAGCTTTTCTAAAAGTCATTCAAGAAAAAAATAAAAATCGTAGCGACGCCGCCTATATCAAAATCGCTATAGGCGATAAGTTGGAGACAATCATTACGAAGTGCCGTGGCGAAATCAACTCTCCTTATCTTGTACACCGACGACCCAAAACCATTGTTAGATCAAAAAAACGCCATCACTTCACACAAATACTGCGAGATTATTTTATCGAAGAATTCTCAAAAGTTCGAGACAGCATTGAATGTTTCAGCAAGATGCCGGTAAAGCAACGCCCCACTTTCCACGAAATTCGATCTCTGGGTATTACACTGTATGAAAAACAAGGCATTGATGCTCAAGCGCTAGCTGGGCATACAACACGCAGAATGACAGAAACTTATAAAAAAGGCCATGAAGACCAATGGGTATATACTAAATCAGCATAATCGAAAGTAGGCTCATCCCCGAATACCCTAGCCACCAAAACCTTAAAATTAATTATAGACACTCAAACAAAGAGCTAACCAAACAGCCCCGAAAATGCAGGAGTTTATCGTAAATTTATCGTAAATTTATCGTAGATCAATTACCGAACAACCGAGGTGTCGCGTAACTTACTGATATTTAAGGATAATCATGGTGCTGGTGGAGAGAATCGAACTCCCAACCTACTGATTACAAATCAGTTGCTCTGCCAATTGAGCTACACCAGCACATCGATAGGAGGGCGTACTTTAAACGAAACTTATTCAAAAA
>Ga0233437_1002973_pt1 | contig 23669 bp, 19 predicted proteins | sample SI_122_August201_FD_182714 | JGI IMG/M metagenome (GOLD analysis project Ga0233437, IMG submission 182714) | Seawater microbial communities from Saanich Inlet, British Columbia, Canada - SI_122_August2016_200_MG | ecosystem: Environmental > Aquatic > Marine > Inlet | place: Canada: British...
TGGTAGCGTTGACTACCTGAACGGTTGTAACCACTCTTGATTTGATGAGTTTTCTCACCGCATTTTGGACATATATTCATATGCCCATTATCTCACAGTTACACCGCGATATTCGGCACTCCCCGTTTCTGGCCTATGCTATAATTTTTCATCCTGATCTAACTTATCCCCATAACACTTCTGACATCCGCAAACCCAAAAGGAGAATAGCATGGAACTCAAATTCCCTCATAAAAAAACCAAAGAAGATGTAGATGTTTTTTTTGAAGAAATTATCCGCAATACGCTGAAACCCTTGCTCAAAATAGAAGATAACGAAAGTGCTACTCCTGCGGAGTTAAACAGTTTATTGGGAAGACTAGGAGAAAAAGGAATAGAAGATGCCATTGCTCTGGTCGTAGATGTCTGCAAAGAGAGAGGCATCAATAGTATTGATCTTCAAACATGGATCGGCCCCCAAGGGGTAGGAAAAGGTGCTATCGCAGATACCATGCAATGGGTTCAAAAAATAATCAATGAAGATGGGGATGAATTATATGAGATTTTTTCAACAAAATACGGTGTTGATGAAAATAAAATTCTTGAAATAAAAGAAAAATCTTCAGAGATACCAGGAACTCTGGACGAAACATTAAAAAAGGTCTTTGATATTGTAGCGAATTCAAACTCTGACACGATTTACACGGGAACAGGTGGTATTTTTTACCCACAAGGAAAAGAAAAACCAGACAAAAGATATATCCCCTATATCCCACAACAGGCAGTTACCGTGCCGATTGTCAGAGAAGGATTTCTGGTAGACGAAAAATGGACCAGCTTTTTAGTAACACTTGAAATAGCGAGGTCATTATTATACGGAATCAACTCTATCGAGCTTGACGTTTTCCCCAGAACCATGAGTCAGGCTGAATATATCAACAAGCGTTTGCTGACAAGCCTAAAAGATAAAGAGATTAGCCTGAACCACAAAATCATTCATATTGAGCCTATTGACAGCATCACGGCAGAACTAATTTTTGAAGACCCAAAAGGGGCTCTCGATGTGTATATGAAACTGGGGAAAATATATATGGAGCTGTCTGAAACACCTGAAATGCACGGGTATACAGAAGAGGATTTCAACCTATTAAAAGCCTTAGGCATTGAAGATAAAAACTATGACAAGGAAAAACCAAGATTGATGGTAGAAGGCAGTGAAAGAATGAGAAAAACCGCTGTCAGGATCAAAGCTACAATTAAACATCTGACAGGAAAAGATGCCGCAGAAAACTTGAGACGCATCGGAGTCGGTTTATCCGCTTCAGCCGGCACAACGCTATATAGAGTAGCCAACAGACTTTCTACGCAAGGCAGAAAAGACGACGCTTCTTTATCCAAATTATTCCGCAGGCTTTCAGCCTATTATTCAGACACTGCACCTGTTGCCATCATGAATCACGCAAATATAATCTACGCTGGCGCTTCCGACCCAGAATCGCAACCTGATACCAACTATCTTGATGCGGTTGAAGGAACACTCAAATCCTTAGCAACTATGGTAGATGTCGATTACAACTTTGAGAATAATACCTATAATAGTTTATTGGATTTGACCAAGGAGCTTTATTTGATCAGAACGTCCAAATAGTTTTTTTTAGGATGAAAAGCACCGCAACGCACGCGATTTGAGCTTGAGTGCCCCCAAATAACAAAAAACCCGCCTCTGTGGGCTTTTGGTTACCAATAGTGTGAAAAGGATTGCATGAGGGCTTCTATTATGTCCGCAGGTTTTACAGATTTTTCTTTAGAGATTATAGAAAATCGGGATTTTCATCATCATCTTCCCAATTATCTGGGTTAGCTTCGATGTACAAATGAATTTTACGCCATTCTTCTTCGCTGCGGATAATATGGTCGTAAAATCCGCGTTGCCAGATGCGTTCGGAGGAGAATTTATCTATTTTGTGGATTTCGCGAGAAGAAAATGACTTAAAAGCACGCATAATTTCCGATAAGCCGTGTTGCTTTTTCGGCGTAGGGGCGGGTCTAAGACCCGCCCCTACCGCATCATTAATAATGATAATTCCATGTACATGATTCGGCATAATTACAAATGCGCCCAATTCAATATACGGATAATGCGCTGGCAGCTCATCCCAAACCGCTTTTACAATTTTCCCTGCATGATTCAGCCGCATTTCTCCATCAACTACCTCACCAAAAAGACAAGCACGCTGATGCGTTACAGTTGTAACAAAATATGCTCCTGGTTGAGAATAATCATATCTCGGCAAGCGTAAAGAATTAGGCCGCCTTAGCTTTTCGTTTGAAATTCTCATAACAAACTAATAGCATTAACTTCCACTCTCCACCCTCTCAACTCTTTCCCTCTCAACAAAGTCTCTGGCTCGGGGCCACGTAAGATAATTTGCCAGCGATAGATGCCATCCACTTTGGCAAAGAAGCAGGGCACGGGACCGATAATAGTAGTCTGTGTTCGGCTTTCAGCAATCAGTAAATTCTTAATTTCTGCTGCGAATTTATTCGTTTCTTCTTCGGCTTTGATAGGGTCACGATGGCGGTATTCCAAACGCACTAAATTGGCAAAGGGCGGATATCCCAACCGACGACGATATTCGAGTTCGTGAGTGTAAAAGTTTGCGTAATCATGTTTGGAAGCATGTTGGATCACATAATGCGAAGGGTCGAAGGTTTGCAGCAGAACGCGTCCACCACGATCGGAGCGTCCTGCACGTCCGGCCACTTGAGTCAGGGTTTGAAAGACTCGTTCAGCGGCAAAAGGATCGGGGAGATTCAATCCCACGTCGGCCAAAACAACGCCCACAAGCGTCACCAGGGGCAAATCCAGCCCTTTAGCGAGCATTTGCGTCCCAACCAATACATCGGCACGGTGCGCGGTAAAATGGCTCAAAATCAGCTCGTGGGCGTCCTTTGTGCGGGTCGTATCCCAATCCCAGCGCAAGACGCGGGCCTCGGGAAAAAGGGCGTTAACTTCATCCTCCACCTTTTCGCTGCCCAGTCCGTAAGCGCGAATTTTCGTACTCTCGCATTCAGGGCAAGTCTTTGGCATTTGGCGCGTGTAATTACAACGATGGCAGCGCAATTCACCGCGCCTAGCAGCGTGCAAAGTCAGCGGCGTATCGCAGCGCGGACAGTTTAAGCTATGACCACATTCTCGGCAGAAAACATAGGTGGCTGTACCACGTCGATTTAGAAACAGGATGGCCTGCTCGCCGCGCGCCAGCGTTTGAGATAGAGCATCTCGCAGAGCACGGCTGAATATACCGCGATTGCCAGATTTCAGCTCCACGCGCATATCAATCACATCGACGGGAGGGAGCTTTCTATCCCCAATTCTTTCAGGGAGTTCGACAAGGCGAAAAACGCCCTCACCCCCGCTTCGCTTCGCTGGCTCCCCCTCTCCCGCTTCGCGGGAGAGGGAAATTTGAGCGGAGCGAGAATGGGTGAGGGCAGCTTGATAGCGATATTCTATAGGCGGGGTTGCCGACCCAAAAATACAGACTGCGCCACAAATCCGGGCATAATTTTGCGCAGCTTGGACAGCGTCGTAAAAAGGCAAATTCGTTTGATGATAAGAACCATCATGAAACTCATCCAAAACAATCAAATTCACATTTGGTAAAGGTGAAAAAAGCGCAGAGCGTGCGCCAATAATCACTTTTAGTTGCCCTGCTCGCGCTCGTCGCCAAGTATCATAACGTTCGCCTTGCGAGAGCTTAGAGTGGATCAATCCAACCTGCCCGGGGAAACGCGCTAAAAATCTACGCACGGTTTGGGGCGTGAGCGCGATCTCCGGGACAAGAATCAATGCCTGACCTCCACGCTTAATTGCTTCTTGCGCGGCGCGGATATAAATTTCGGTCTTGCCAGAGCCGGTTATTCCATGAAGAAGAATTGGCTGCATCATCGAATCAGAAAAAGATTCGTGAACGGTTTTCATCGCTTCTTCCTGCGCTGGAGTTAAAGACCATTCTCTTTGCTCTGCTTCTTCGATCTCTACTTTTTGGACGGGGTCGCGCCAAATTTCTGTCTCACGCAAAACAATCAGATCTTTTTCGGCCAGGATTTGCAGATCAGCGATATTGCAATTGCTCTCAGCATAAACCCAAGAGACTGCTACTGCATCTTTTTCCTGCATCAGGAATTGCAAAGCAGCTGCGCGACGAGTTTGGGTTGCATCCGTTGTTCCCAAAGTAGACATAGCTTCTTTGGCAATTTCAGGCGGAACAGCCAATTGCGCAGTGCGGATAAATTTCGGGCGTACTTTCGGGGCGAGTAAAACAGACTTTCTTGCTAGAATGCCGCGCCTGACCAAATTCTGCGCAGATGGTCGCCAATCCACATGCTTGAAATGACGATCGATCTGCCGACCGCGCAAAGCCCCGCGTTTTTGAAGCAAAGCAAGGATTCTCTTTTGCGTTTGAGAAATATCGCTATCTCCTATAGGCATTTCTCGAATTTCAAATTCAGTATCTGCCTGTTGACTTAATCCGCTCGGTAGCATCATCCCAACCATCGCTGCAATGGGATTTAGCGTTTGCTCTGCCATTTTCTCTGCAAGCGAAATTTGTGCAGATGTCAATACAGGTAGCGGGTCAAGCAGATCAATAACGGATTTTGTATCTTCTACAGAAGGAGTCTCTAAAAACCGAAAAACCACCCCTTGTGCAACTTGATGCCCAAAAGGAACAGTCACCAAATGCCCAACACCAACTTTCCCTTCCAAATTATTGGAGAGATGGTAATCAAAAACCCCACTCACAGCGGGGATATTTACGGAGATTTGGACGAAGGTGTTTTTCATACAAGTATATTGCTATGTTTTATTTCAAGAACAAATAATGCCCGCAATCTTCCTATGACATTATTCTTCATGCATTTCGTAATATCTTCCTATTTCAAAATCCAATACGCCTTTAGACACAGACTCAATAAGCAACAATATCGCCGTGAAATCCATTTTTGAGTATTTTTTAGCCCCTGAAGACGTAAGCCCTTCCATAAAAATTTGAAAGGAATTATCGTTATTGAAAGGGTTATTTAAATCTTCCTCTAGAAAATGCATATCATAAGCCTTTTCTAGCTGGTTTATTGTAGCAAAATGTATTGCCTTAGTTTTACGTTTCCCAATAAACACTTCTCCCTTTCGATTAGAGCCTTGTACCCACTCAAAGGAATAAGATGTCAACTGTCGCTCAACATCAAGAAATCGAAAGATGAAACGAAGTTTTAGAATATCCACAAACCAGTTCTTGTTTTTTACATCTATGAAAACTTCAAAACCTTCTTTCCTTATTTGGCATTTGAGATTCGCTCTATCTTCTTTCGTCGATAAAAACTTTCCCCACCCTTTTTGTAACAGAGATAAAACTCCAAACATGATCGTAAAGCTGCCAATAAATAACACAAATATTGCTGCATACATGAAAATATCCATGCTTTTCGTCCACTCAACAATATATGACGGTAACCTCTCCATGAGTGCCCTCGTAGTTGGTATAGAGCCAATAAAAGATATCCCTCTCTTAAAATAATCCCAAGCAGTATTACCAATAACCCACTTACTAAATTCAACGAGGCGATTCTGTTTTTTGTTCATATCCTATTTTACCCTCAAACAAATATATATTTTTTCCTATCCAGCCCTGTAGAAGTTTTACAAGAGTTTGCTATCAATTATTATTTTAAAACAACTCCAGCCCCATAACCAACAACAGAAGAAAAATCTCCCGTCACATCGCCGGATGTGGCGTAATTTAAAACCTTCACGCTATCTGCTCCCAATTCACGCGCCGCGTAGAGCGTTGCCGCAACGGCTCCACACCCACAAGCAAAACCTTTGCCCATTTCTTCGGCTTCCAGCATACCTTCGGGAGAGAAGTTTTCCATTTGCCGGAGCATCTCGCCATCCAGCATTTTGGCGACATCTTGGGCATAAAAATGGGATAGGTCTGTGCTAGCGACAAGCAACGCGTTACGCCCATCCAAAACTTTGGCGAGGGCTTTGCCCAAAATCTCCAACTCTTGAGCATCTGTAGAACGGATCATAATCGGGAGCAGGGAAAAATCTCCGCTCAAAGCGCGTTGCAAAAAAGGGAGTTCAATTTCGAGTGAATGTTCGCGATCGTTAGCGATGGGCGTTAAACCAAATCCCAGCTCTTCACGCAAATTAGAATCCACAGCATCAACGAGATCACGCGCGATGGGGATTTTCCCCAGCGGGGTAGCGTAGGCATGATGTGATGCACATAAAAAAGAATCTGGATGGGCGGCGTGCATCGGTGAGAGAAGGGCAACCAAGTCAAAATCACGGGCGCGTACCGCCGCAAAAGCATGTCCCGCCACTGCACCAGAGTATCGAAACCCTGCATGAGGCGCAATAACGCCAACTACATCTCCATCAAAATCGGGCAACACCACCTTATCAAGATAACCATCCACTTTGGCAGCGAGCTTTTCCGGGTTATTTTCGTACCATATCCCCGCAATAGGCGAGGGGCGAATTGGGGCAACGGGTTTCATAATTGGATTGTAGCATAAGCCCCCCTGCCCCTAAAGGGGCACCCCACCAAATACTTCGTATTTAAGGGGAATTAAAATTTCTCTAAAAAATAGCGTGTCGCTTCAAAAGCAAGTTCGGGGAGAGCATCGCGTGAAAACCAGGCCGCATCATCGGCATCATCCGCGGCAAGAAGATTTCCGTTGAGCACTTCGGCACGGTAAATAATAATAAAATCCGCACCGCCAGCATGCTCTTTTTCTGCATAAATATCAAGGATGTCGCTCACCCGCACATTCAAGCTGGTTTCCTCCAAACACTCGCGGCGCGCGGCTTCAGCGGGGGCTTCTCCTGCATTCACAAATCCGGCAGGCAGCGACCATTTTCCCTGATGCGGATTAAAGCTACGTTGTACTAGCAGGATTTTGTCATCTTTTTCGACGAATACACCTACGGCAACTTTGGGATCGGCGAAATATATCCACCCACAGGATGGACAAACGGGACGCACTTGCCCATAGCTTGCTTGCTGCTTAACAGCATCTCCACAGTGGATGCAATATTTCACTTCGACACGTTTTGACATAGGTATTACCAATAAAAGGGGGAATCAGAAAGAAAATTCCGACAACACGATCAGGATTCTTTCTTCCATTTTTCGATTACTGCACGGCGCAAAATATAAGCCAAGATGGGGAAGAGAATGATTACGATCAATAGTATTTTCTGCCATTGGCTCAGAGAAAGAGACGGGGAAATATCAGGCATTTTTTCGATACTGGGCGTGGCTGTATATTCAGCGACCAGCGTTCCGCCTGTGGGTAAAGTAGGGGCAACTGCGATCCCATCTGTTTCCTGGTCGGCAGATGATTTTTCAGCATCATCCACAGCTTGGGCAGTAGCTTCTATTGTGGTAGCCGCGCCCATCGCATTTTCGCCTTCTACAACTTCTTCTACCACAGGTTCTTCGGCAGCAGCTTCTTCCATTACTTCTTCAGCGGGCATTTCTTCCGCCGGGGCCTCTTCTGCGGCTGGAGCTTCTTCCATCATGGCAGACTCTGCAACTTCCATCATCATTTCGGGAGCGGGAGCCATAGCACCCAAGCCGATCGGCGAAACAAAGCTGATGAAGAAGAGGAAAATCGCTAAAATTGAAGCATAATTTAAGACAGGGACAAGCCTCGGGATGGGCGGGCGTGCGGCAACCATTTGGGGAGAGAGGGTGAAGTTGCGCGGTGCACGTCGATGCGGGATGCGGCGGAGGATGTTTTTTGTGTTGCGCAAATCATCCAGCGCAGCAGCCAAGTTGAGGTCACGGGCGAGGCGGCTTTTCATCTTCCTGGAAGCAGATGCGTTTAGTTCTCCATCCAAATAGGCGGATAATTTTGTGAGGTCACGAGGGGAATTATTTTTTTTCATTGGTTATTCTCCCCTTCTAGACGAAATGCGGTCGGTAAAAGTTCCTTAACTTTTTGTAAACATTCGCGCAGGCGCAAACGGGCGCGAGCCAGACGGCTTTTAATCGTGCCAAGCGGTTTTTTGATGGCTTTGGCAGCTTCTTTATAATCAAGACCCTGAATGTCGGCGAGGACGATGACCGTGCGAAAGTCGGGCGGGAGATTTTCGATGCAGCGCTGAATGGCTTGCTCAAGTTCGAGGGTTTCGAGTTGTTTTTCCGGGGAGTCGGCAGAATCGGCGATCCAAGATGGCGATTCCATTTCTTCGTCATTTTCTGTGATGGGTTCGAGGGGCGTGGTCGGGCGGCGTTTTTGGCGACGAAGTTCATCATAGCAGGCATTTGTGACTATGCGCAGTAACCAAGCCTTGAAGGAACCACCCCGATAGGATTTCAGTTTGCGAAAAGCGGAAATGAATGCTTCTTGCGTGGCGTCGCCCGCGAGACCCGGATCGCCAAGAATGCGATAGGCGGTGTTGTAGAGCATGTCCTGATACTGGAGGACAAGTTTGTTGAAGGCTGTTAGATCGCCGTTTTTCGCGTGGCGGATGAGGGCAGGTTCGTTCATAGCATATATTTTATCATTGAGTATCATGAGTGGTGTATCACGAATGAGACGAATTAGGCGAATGGTACGAATGCTTAAGCAAAGACTTCCGAATTCTTGAAGAGTTCGGAAGTCTTGTCTGCCTAATTTTCTAAGGCAAAGATTCTGAAAAAGTTATTTTTGTTTTTGAAGTATCAACCACCATATGCCGCGCCAGATGAGCATCCCCAACGCAGATGTAGCAGCAAGCACCGCTACAAAAACGGGCAAAATAGCTGTGTTTCCGAGCATAAGGCTGCGAATGAGCGCGGCTAAGGGAGCTGCCAGAACGACCGCCCAACCTGCTCGCCAAATCTGCTTCCAGTTAGCATAGATCTCTGCATCATATAGTCTTAGCCAAGGTGCAATCAGCAGCCAGGCAATGAGAACGGGGAAAAGCGTTGCCAGAATTCGATAAAGCGGTACTTCTCCTAACTCTTCGTGAAAAACGAAGCCTGCGAGAGTAATAATAATGACGGAGACAATATCTCCGAGTACCAATAAATTAAAGTTTTTATTCATAGTTTTATCATTTTGTTAAAAAGCTTCTGTTTTTCGCCCCCTCTGCCCTAAAGGGCATCTCCCCCAAATTCTAAGTACAGAATTTGAGGGAGAAAATAAGAGGGATTATTCTTCTGCGCGCAAATGCGGGAAAAGCAATACTTCACGGATGCTGTGCTTATCCGTCAGGAGCATGACGAGACGATCTATGCCCATGCCAAAGCCGCCGTTCGGGGGCATCCCGTAGCGCATGGCGCGGAGATAGTCTTCATCCATCGGGTGTTGATCTTCATCACCTTCTTCGTAATCGCGTCCCATTTCCAGGAAGCGGGCTTCCTGGTCGATGGGATCGTTCAACTCGGTGAAGGCATTACACAACTCCATGCCTGCAACAAAGCCCTCAAAGCGCTCCACTGTCTGAGGATCACCGGGGATGGCTTTTGCCAGTGGGGAAATCTCGCGTGGATAGTTATAAAGGAAGGTCGGCTGGATCATCTCTTTCTCAAGATATTCATCCACCATCCAGTCAATCAATTTTCCACGCGGTGAACCGGCAGGATGCTCGATCCCTTTTTCTTTCAGCGCAGCACTCAAAGTTTCGGCATCACGACACTCATTGATATCCACACCACAAGCGTTGAGCAAACCTTGTCGCATTTCGAGACGGTTCCAAGGTGGCGTAAAGTCAATTACTTGTCCTTGATAAGTAACCTTTGTAGAACCAGTTGCTTTTTCGGCGGCATAAGAAACCATCTGCTCGGTCAATTCCATGACTTGCAAATAATCGGCATACGCCCAGTAGAATTCAAGCTGTGTGAATTCGGGGTTATGTTTATAAGAAACACCCTCGTTGCGGAAGTCGCGCCCGATCTCGTAGACACGTTCGAGATTCCCGACCAAGAGGCGTTTCAGATAAAGCTCAAAGGAGATACGCAAATAAAGTTCCTGTTTAAGCTGATTATGATGCGTCGTAAAAGGCTGGGCTGCTGCGCCACCATAAATGGGTTGCAAGATCGGTGTTTCAACTTCGAGAAAATCTTTCCCATCCAAAAAATCACGCAAAGAACGCACGATCGCCGCCCGTTTACGGAAAGTATCTCGTGTGCTTTCATTTACCGCCAGATCAGCATAGCGTTGTCTCGCGCGCAACTGTACATCTTCCAAAGCTGCATGGTGAACAACTGTCCCATCTTCAAGGGTTTCGTCTTTCGCAGCAGGGAGCGGAGTGACGGCTTTTGCAAGCAACTTAAAATCACTTACATGCAAACTTATTTCTCCGCGACGAGTGCGGAACATTTTCCCTTCTGCTTGAATAAAATCGCCCAAGTCGAACATCTTCGCGAAGAAATTCAACTTCTCTTTACCAATATCATTCACACGGAAGAATAACTGCAAGCGTCCTGCGCCGTCTTCAATATGTGCAAAAGAGAGTTTACCCAAGTTGCGTGCAGAACGAAGACGTCCCGCTACAGTAGCAAGAACTTCACCTTCGCTCTCTTCTACTTTTTCAAAGGCAGCTATTGCTTCAGCGCTCATATGCGTCCGCTTTGCGCGGGTGGGATATGCTTCAATGCCTTCGGCGCGGAGTTCTTCTATTTTCTTTAGACGAATTTCTTCAAGAGATGTATATTCTGCCATGGGAATACCTTTTTCATCATTACTCCTCCCCTAAATTCTACTCTTAGAATTTGGGGAGGTTAGGTGGGGGTCAACAAAAAAGCCTCGCGCCCTGCTTTTGAAAACAGCGGCGCGAGGCTACGATCTTAAAAGTTTGGGTTATTCATACCTGACGGTCGTGATCTTAAATTTGATACTGCCACCGGGGGTTTCAATTTCTACTTCTTCACCGGCTTTATGACCAAGTACAGCTTTCCCAATCGGAGATTCGTTAGAGATCATCCCATTGCGCGGGTCTGCTTCTGCTGCGCCAACGATCACATATTTGTCGGAGCGTTTTTCACCTTCTTCGCGCAAAAAGACCGTCGAACCAACCTGAGCATAAGCACTATCACCGTTTTCTTCATCATAATCAATGATATGTGCATTCGCCAAAAGCTGCTTAAGTTCGCGAATACGACCTTCTACAAAAGATTGTTCATTTTTTGCAGATTCGTATTCAGCATTCTCAATCAGTTCCCCGCCTTCCATGGCTTCGCGAAGACGCTCGGCAACTTCTGTGCGTTTACTGCTTCGCAACTCATCGAGTTCGCGTTGCAAATTAATAAATCCATCTTTAGTTAGATATGACGTAGGCATTTTTCATTCCCTTTCAAAACTTGGCGTTTAATGCCGCCAATATATCACGATTTTTAGGTGAAATCAATCCCTCTAGGGGGCTTGTGTTGCTTCTGGGGCAGCACCTGTCCACGAGAATACTCTTTCCATACTCAAGGTACCAGCAGATTCCCAGATCGGGTTGCCCTGATCGTCAGAACCAACTTGTCGGACAGAGGTGACATTCCAGCGCATCACATGCGGGAGATTATCTTTTGGACGGAAGGATACCGGGACGATGAACTTCGTATCGCTCGCGTATTCAACGAGCCTCCGCCCTTCAGCATCAGTTACGTCTTGAACGGTTACGCGGTAAACCTCATTCTCACGCAGGGTACCAACAGATGACCATTGCAGAGTAACAACATCATCCGCCAAAGTGAAAGAGGATCCATCCGTAGGCAGAAGCAAGTTCGGGGCCGGGTACGGAGGCGGTGTCGTCGGCGTGGGGGTCGGTCCGGGTGTAGCAGCACGCATACATAGCGGAATCTGGATCTGCATCCCCAAGAAAACGGTATCTGTGCTCAAACCATTGAAAGATTTTATGGCATCTTGTGGAACGGCATAATTCGCTGCAATGCTAGAAAGAGTGTCGTTTTCTTGTACAGTAATGAGCACTTTTTCACACGCTTGCTCTGTCGCCGCGCCGCCTTCTAATGTTGCTGTGGGCGGCGGTAAAGGTGTTGGTGTTGGGTATGGAATTTGCAAAACCTGCCCAACAGTCAAATTATTACATGATGCGGGGAGATTATTAAGGATAATGATGCTTTGCACAGAGATCCCAAAAGTAACCGCTATCCCGCCACAAGTATCGCCTGTTGCCACGGTATATTCAAATGGCGGCTGCGGCGTAATGGTCGGAACAGGCGTTGGCGTAAGCGTCTGTGTCGGCGTTGGAGTAACGGTGACAGTCACAGTTGCCGTTGGAATATCCGTAGGCACCACAACCTGATCTGTCGCTTGTAAGGTGAAAAACACCGCCGCAGCACCTACAACAAGGAAAAGAGCCAAAAATCCCAAAGCAGCCGGCAGGCTGAGGGTAATTTTCGGCATGGTGCTGCCCTGGACGGATTTTTTCGTTTGCGCTGCTTGTTCAGGCGCATCAAATCTTTCGCCACAAACGAGACACTTTGTTGCGCCTTCGCCAAGGCGAGTGCCGCAGGTTGGACAGATTTTTGTCTTGGGGTTGTTCGCTGTTGTACTCATACGGGGCAAGATTATACCATTGGAAGGCAAATTTCAGAATATAAAAAGCAGAAGGAGAAGTGCCTCATAAAGTGAGCGTTGTCATCGCGAGAAAGCGCTGGCTCGACGCAGCGATCTCTAAGCTAAGAAGGAGATTGCCACGCTCCGTAAACTCCGCTCGCACGCGTACCCATTAGGGTAATGACAGAGTGACGTGTGCCTTCAGCCATCTTTTTTATGCTTCTACTTTGATCCCTTCGCCTGCAACAACCTCGCCAACATGCCAAAGTGGTTGCTCGATCTCTTTTGCTCGGGAGAGAAGGGCGTCCAGTCTTTCAGGGGGAACAGCCAGAAGCAAACCGCCGCTAGTCTGCGCATCGAAGAGTAACATTCTGTTTTCTTCGTCTATGCGCTCATCAAAGGTGACGTGTTTTTCAAAGTAAAGTTTATTATCTGACGATCCAGCAGGGAAAGTCCACGATTCGGCATATTTGCGAGCGCAAGAGATCATCGGGATTTTGGACATCTCAAAGCGCAAGCCAACGCCCGATGTTTCCGCCATCTCATGAGCATGTCCAAGCAGGCTAAAACCAGTGATGTCAGTTGCGCCGCGAACGCCAAAGTCCAGTGCAAGTTCGGAGGCGGTTTTGTTGAGGCGGCTCATCCAGCCTACCACTTCGGCAACTTCTTCGGGCGTTGCCTTCTGTTGTTTTATCGCGGTCGTTGTCGTTCCAAATCCGATCGGTTTGCTCAAGACGAGGGCATCCCCAATTTTTGCGCCGCCTTTGGTCATCATCTTATCCGTTTCTGCAAAGCCTAACACGACAAGGCCATATTTAGGCTCTTCATCGGTAATAGTATGTCCGCCTGCAATAACGACACCTGCTTCGCGCGCTTTTTCTGCGCCACCACGCAAAATCTCGCTCGCGACCTCAGTGGGCAACTTCGGTGGAACAGCAGCGATATTAAGCGCAAGGAAAGGGCGCGCACCCATAGCGTAGGCATCGGAAAGACTATTCGCTGCCGCTATTGCACCGTAATCATAGGCTTCATCGACAACCGGCGTAAAAAAGTCTGTGGTGACAACGATGGCACGTTTTTCATCAATGCGCCATGCGGCGGCATCATCGGGGTCGCCAATACCGATTAAAAGGTCGGGGTAGTCTTCTGCCTGATAAATATCCTGAATTGGACGCAGAACCTGCGCCAGTGCTTCTGCACTTAATTTGGACGCTCAGCCAGCACAAGCTGCGAGGCTGGTCAGGCGAATTTTCTGTTCGGATGCTTTTGCGGCATCAAGCATGAGTATCTCCTAAGGAAGTATTTCGAGAAAGTTTAGCATGTCGAATTATTAATTCAAAAATACCAATAGCTATTCAACCTTCCCAAGAAATGTCTCTGCGAGGAGCATGCTTTTGCGACGCGGCAGTCTCCCTCTCTATTCGGGAGATTGCTTCGGCGATAAAACTACCTCGCAAAGACATGCCTGAGTGGTAATAAATCAAAAAGAGCAGCGAGGTTTATTTTACTAAAACCTCGCTGCTCTTTCAATAAGCAATCTATTATTTAGGGAACGGTTACGCCTGTCTCAGGCAAGGGGAAAAGGAAGGGGGAATCGTTGGGGAGCAGCATCACATCAATATTTGGTCCTAACTTTTCAATATATTGGTAAGTGAGCAGGTCGGGATTATTCTTAATAGCGTTATTGATCAGTTCCAACGCGGCAGCCTCTGCCTCGGCCTGGATCAAACGTGCATCTGCTTCACCTTGCGCGGCGATAACGGCTGCATCAGCGACACCTTGCGCAACCTGACGGGCTTGCTCAGCCTCTTGTTTCTTTGACTCAACCACAAATTTGGCTTGCTGCGCCTGTTGCTCAGCAATTTGTTTTTGCTCAACAGCAACGGCGTATTCTGCACTAAAGTGAATATCACGTAAGACGAAATCAACGAGGATCAGGTTGTTTTCGAGGAATTTCTCTTCCATGGACTCGGTGATGGCGGACTCTAAAGAGGCTCGCTCAGTGCTAACAATCTCTTCGATCCCGTACTGTGAAGCAATATCGCGAACAATACCGCGCGTAGTCGGGCGAACAAGCTCATCTCTATAACGATTTGCCCATTCAATATGAAGTTGAGTCACCTTGGATGAATCTACCTGAAAAATAACCGAAGCGTCAATGAAGACTTCCTGCCCATCTTTAGTACGAGCACGAATAGAGTCATCGCCTACGATATTCCCTTCAGCCGATGCCGCCGACATCGTATAAGTCTGGCGCGAAATCGAGTATATGCGTGCGTTTTCGCCGGGCACGATCCAACGCAAACCGGGGGTCAGCGCTTCTTCGAGATAACCATTTGGCGCACGGAAACCATAAGGCGAAACGACGACGGCACGTTCATTCGGCTCAATGAAAACGATGCCGGCACTAATAACCGAAATGACCAATGCAAAGATAAGCACACCTATTAGAAGTGAAGTGAGACCTTTTGTCGGTTGTTTTCTTGATGCCCGCATGATCACGATACCTAGAACAACAATAAAAGCAAACCATGAAAGGCTGGCTAAACCTTGAAATAAAAGAGCGATATTCATACTGCCTCCAAAATTCGAGAAATTAATAAGAAACTATCTAAAAAAATAATACCATGCAAAGAAAGGGAGGATATTGGAAATATATTAGAACGGGAAACAAGAGAGAAAAACAAAGAAAATGGCAATCTCCGCTAAAAAGGAGATCGCCACGTCGGGCCAGGTTTCGACAAGCTCAACCACCAGCCCTCCTCGCAAAGACAGATGTATAGAGTCTTATTTCAACACCGCTTCACTACGCGCACGGAGCGCCGAAAGTTTTTGCTTCAGTTCTCCCAAGGTTGTCTCTGTTTTCTCGATCCGTTCACGCTCGGAGGTGATATAGCGCGTATAAGGCGCAACACCGTTTTTCATTCGGTCAATTGCATTTACAGATTCATTCGTGAATTGTGTGGTCAGCGCATCCAGCAATTTCGTGCGCAAAGTTGTCATTTTTTCTTTGAAATTTTCTTTCGCCTGTTTTCGTTTGAAGGGGATCACGAAAAAGCCAAGAATAGCCATCGTGCCAGCCGCGAGGGTGCCGGTAATATCGACAGCAGAGGAAAGCACCGCAAAGGTCACTATTGCTCCCAGACCAACTGCACCGGCTTCAAGAACGGCAGTTTGCGCAACGGCAAGCTCAACGCTTGATGCTAACTCACTAGCTTCTTTTTGGTGATCGTAGGTTTCCACAATGGTCTGGACAGTTTGCCCAACGGTATCAATCAACTCGCGGCGGCGTGTTTCTTGCGGGCCATAGGATTCACCCACCAAATGGTCGATATGCTGCGCTTGCCGTCGTTGCAAATAACCCATCACTTGTTGCCATTCATGCAAATCTTTTTGCACCAGCCAATCGATCAGGCGTTGGACCTGTTCTTCGATCTGTTTGGGCATCTCGGTCAGGACATCTCTCTCGAAATCTGAGCGCACTTTTGCGCCGCTCATTAGGCCCTTGATATTGGTCAGACGCAATTGATTATCGAAGAAATCCAGCCCGCGGTTTTCCAGCTTATGCAGGATATTCTCCACTTCGGCGAGGCGTGGAGTTAGTTCATTTTCTAATTCGTGCTGATAGGCGTTCATGGCTGTTTCCAACGCCGCCACGGTTTCTTTATCTTCTTGCAGGATCTCTTCTTGAAACTGGATAGTTTCTTCTGCTTGCGCGATCAAATTCTCCGCCACCCCAAGCGGATTATTGAACTTGAGCCGCAAACGCGTGACGTCATCTAGCGTGGCGTTGATATAGCTTTCGAGCGCACCCAAACGGCTGGCTAGCCAAAGTTTTTGCGATTTAGCGGGATCCGGTTCACTCAGGGCACGCTGGGCTAATTTAGCGGAAACAGGGAAGAGGTCAGGTTTGCCCCCGAGCAATGTTGAGGCGTGCAAGATGACGAAATCCCGGACTTCATCCAAGGAGGCAGCATCGTCGAAGATGTCGATCTTATTCAAAACAAAGACCACTTTTTTGCCCCAGGTCAGAATGCGCTCAAGGAATTGGCGTTCGCTTTCGGTCATTGGCCGGTCTGAAGAGGTGGCAAAGAGGACGAGGTCGCTGCGGGGAACGAATTCGTCGGTCAGGCGTTCGTGCTGACGGATGACGGCGTTGGTGCCGGGGGTGTCGACGATATTGAGTTCTTTGAGAATGGGCAAAGGGTAGCTGTAGACGGCGAAACCTTCGTCGACAATTGTCTCAAGAGGTTTTTCGCCCCACTTAACGAGGGTGACGCGCGAGGTGGTGGGTGTGGCGCCTTCGAGGAGGGCTTTTTCGCCGAGGAGGGCATTTAGGAGGGCACTCTTGCCCGCGTTGAACTCCCCTGCTACGACGATCAGGAAAAGCTCATCGAGCTGGAGAATGGCTTTTTGGAGGTTATAGAGCGATTCTCGCGGAAGATCGAGATCGGATAGGGCAAGTTGGATTCCGGCGAGGCTTTCTTTTTCTTCTCGCAAGAATTGGGCTTGTTGGTCGGTGAGGATTGATTGGCGCATGAGGTGCTCCTGAGATTATTTGTCCACAAAGTCACACGAAAGGACACGAAGTTTTTTTTGCAATTATACAGCCACTTGAATGATGATGGATGTGGATTTTTGATTACCAATGCCCCACGTGGACTTTCGCAAAATGATAAAAGTCATTTCCTACTAGAACACGCGGGGCTATTTTATATTTGCCCCTCCCCTTCAGGGACAGGAATCACCAGCACTCACTTCCTCAGCACGCGTGATAGATCCGTGAAACTATCACATTCTGGCCAAAGGAATTTACGGAAGTAATCGGGAGCAACGAAAACCGATGTTGTTGTTCGTATTCGTTGGATTGTTGTTGTTGCGATTAGCGGAGCGGAGGTTGTTTTCGTTGTTGTTCCACGAACCACCACGCAGCACTCCTCTGGTGTCCCTACAAATCAGGCAAAAAGCCTGTTAATGTCTTTTTATTCGGGGATTATTTTGATCCAGCTTCCCAACAATTTACCAACTTCAACCAAAGTGCCATAAGCAAAGCGATATTGAGAATGACTGGTTAATTTACGCTGTTGCGACATGCGCAAATATAAGCGCAATTTTTCTAATTCAACATCTGCTTTTAACAAAAGTTGACGTTTTCTTTTTTTCGTACGAGTCGATTCAATTAAAAACTCATAGAATTTAAAAGCACTGTCTTCAAGACGTTTCGCCATCCGAAAACGCTCGTTTTTCGGAAATTTCTCGGTATGGTTGAGAAGCCAGAGCATAAAATCTGATGTTCGCGCAAAAATCGGAGATTGGCTCCGTTCATTCATCATTACCTCCATAAATACCAGCGTTAATAAGAAGTGATTTTCGCAATCCAAAGGTATCGCCATAGTCAGCGTGATTTATCCAACTTTGCAAACGCATTTGAAAGTCTTTCTCTGTTATTTTCTCTGCGCGAAGCAATTCAACCATTTTTTTCAACCTCCGCTGATAAGCATAGCCATTTGCTGGTTTCAAACGGCGATATTCTGGAAAAACCTGAAAGCCTAAAAAAGACACTCCTGTATGGCAGGGACGCAAATGGGCTTTATTTTCGTGAATTGTGAGACGTAGTTTTTCCAAAAAGGAGATAATTTCTTTGCGCCAAATACGCAAACTCTTCTTATCATTCGCAAAGAGTAAAAAATCATCTACATAACGAAGATAGGCTCGACATTTAAGTTCTCTCTTTACATATTGATCTAGCTCATTCAAATAGACATTTGCCCAATTTTGTGAAGTAAGGTTGCCAATTGGCAAGCCACGCGATCTGTTTGCTGAAAACAGCGTATCTCCTGAAAAGAAAACTTGGTCATATTCACTGGCTTGTATCCCGGCCCCGCTAGAAATAATTTTCTTCACCAAAATCATTAATTTCTCATCTTTGATTGTGCGAGAAAGAATTGAGAGCAAAATCTCATGGTCAATAGCAGGAAAAAACTGACGAATATCAAGATGCATTACATATTTATAACGTCGCAAATAATGAGTCGTACGGTCAAGTGCTTTATGCGTGCCTTTCCCGATTCTATTGGCATAAGAATCAAAGATAAATTGGCGTTCAAAAAGTGGCTCAATCACATTCATTAACGCATGATGTACCACCCTATCACGAAAAGGGACGGCATTAATTAAACGTCTTTTTGGTTTCTGAATGATAAAGCTATGATACCCACCTGGTTGATAACTTTCGTCTTCTAATTCATTCTCAATATTGAATAAATGATTTTCAAGGTCATATTCAAAAGCAGCTACCGGTGCTTTATAGCGTTTCCCTTTTGCAGCTTGCTTATATGCCTGCCAAATATTTAGAGGATTATATATTTTATGGTATAGGTGTTTATAAGTTTTTGGCATAGAAAAAGCTGTTGGGGGCAAGCCCCCAAACCCCCGCTTCAGTTTTCAGAATAACAGAACGCAGTATTTCCGAACTAGGGTGAGCGGGAGCAACGAAAACCGAAGCTGAGGTTCGCATCCGTAGGATTGTAGCCGCTGCGAGAAGCGGAGCGGAGGTAGTTCTCGTAGTTGAACCACGAACCACCACGCAGCACTCGGCTATCCGCAAGGCCTAAATTTTCACGTCCATCTTCTGCATCGTAAGGATAACTCTTGTACAAGCTGGATGTCCATTCCCAAACATTCCCGGCCATATCATAAGCACCGTAAAAACTTGCACCCTTTTCGTAACTTCCTGCAGTTGTGGTATCGCCTACATTTTGACTATAGTTGGTATAGCTTTCGTCAATCTCATTTCCCCAAGGATAAACCATCTGACTTTGTGTATCCTCGTTCCAACCAGCTGCTTTTTCCCATTCCGCTTCTGTTGGCAAACGACGACCAGCCCAAGTGCAATAATTATTAGCATCTTCCCATGAAACATAAATCACAGGGTAATTATCAAACTCAGGGTTGCCATAATAGCTATCACGGGTATAAGAATTACTTTTATTTGGCTCATCGCAAGCACCGACAGAAACACATAAAACATACATTGCATTGGTTACTTCTGTCTGATCTATCCAGTAAGCATCAAGATAAACGGTATGAACTGGCTTTTCATCACTATCACCATTTTCACTACCCATTTGAAATTCTCCTACGGGGACGTAGAGCAGGGTCATGCCGTCTTTTTCTGAAAGCATCGTACTGCCAATACCAAGCACTGGAGTTAGCGTAGCAGGTATTTCAGTTGGTCGTTCTGTAGCGATTGAAGTAAATGTTGATGTTGGCAAAAAAGATGTTGCTGTTGCGGGGGCTGATACAACAGGCTCTTTCGTTAGCGCAGGTTTCGCTGAAAAATCGATATTCTTGATTACATAACCCAAAAAGAAAAGTAAGGCTATTCCGCCACCAATATAAAGAGGAAGCTTTCCCATTCTGTAGAAGAATTTCTTGAAAATTCCTATTCGCTCCTGTTGGCGTTCTTTCTTCAAAGCAATTTCGCGTGCTTTTTCTTCCTGTGCTTGCTTTGCCTGTTTTTGGCGTGTTTCTTCCTTCTCTCTATTTTCTCTTTTCTTTTCTTCTTCAAAATCTGCTAATTTTTCTTCAACAATTTCTAGTTTTGCTTGCGCCTGAATACTTTTGGGATCTAAAGCAAGGGTATTTTTTAACTTCTTTTCAGCCAGTTCCCAATCATGCAGGTTGATCGCTGTATCAGCTTGGGTTGATAATTTCTCAATCTGCGCTTTGCGTTGGGCATGAGCTTTCTTTTCAGCCAAAGCACGCACCTTCATCGCTTTTGTTTGCTCAGTTGCGCGCAAGGCTAGTTCCAGTTGCTCTGCCAAATGACGGACATCTGCATCAAAGGAACGATGATTAACTTCTGAGTTGTTACGACGACTTAAAGACTTTAAATTTTCTGGAAGATTAGCGGAGCGCGGCATTCTCGCCCCATTCACCAAAACAGGTATCACACGGATATCTCGGCTCAGGGCTGCGGCAATTTCAACGCGTACAAAATCTTCAGGATTATCTAAGCGTCGATTTCCATCATCATCTTTGATATTGAGCCATTGCCACCCGATCAGCGCAACGAGCACATCACAAGATTGAACTGCATCCTCCAGCACCGTGACAAAATCAAGCCCCGCTTCAATAGTGCTAACATCCATAAAAATAGCATCTTTTCCAAAATGTACAGAAAGACGATCAAAAATACGTCCAGCATAGCCGGATGTATCAATTCTTCTGTAGCTAATGAAAATGCGTCCTTTTTGTGGAGCGTTCAATGTGAAAACCCTCTAATAAGATTGGGTAGGCTGAGTATGTGAATTATACCGCAAGGCACAAATACTTAATAGAATTCTAAAACAGAAAAGGAGGTTCTCCCCAAGAGCCTCCTTCAACTTTAAACCTTCAAGCTTTCAATCACTCTACTTAGCAAATCTCCCCATCCGACCCTTCAGCCGCGTGCAGCATTTGCGCTACGATCTCAAAATTAATTCTCTCTGTTCGCGTAAAACGAATGCAGCCTTTACCAAAACTGACGCCCGTCCCTACGAGCTTGTCTTTGTAGGCGTTCATCACATCCTGTTTGAGGATATAGAGGGAGATATAGTTTTTCTGGCTAGCAAAGGCAACTTCGACTTCGTCCACGCCCTCGCGTTTATAGGAGGGCATCCCATATTCCATACTTTCGGTGAAGCTGGTCAGCGCGGCGAGGCAGAGGTCGCGGAGTTGGGTTAATCCCGTTTTGCGCTCGGCGGGGACTTCGCCAAGGTAGGCATCTACAGTTTTTGATTTGGATTGCATCAAGCATCTCCTTAATTCTGTACACGGAAGACACGGTAAGCACGGAGAAAACCTTTTGATTTTTCCCGTGCTTTAAAAACTCTCCGTGTCATCCGCGTAACTCCGTGTACAAAAAACCTAACACTCACTAAAAGCACAAGCGTAGCATTTGCGGCAGCCTTCTTCGTTCACAACCGCCGCTTCGCCGCATTCGGGACAAAGATCACCTATGCGGAGGGTTTTCGGCACTTCAAGCCCGCCATTGCTGGGGGCAGTATCTTCTACAGAAGGCGCCCAATCTTCAAGGTCTTTTGCTTCGCGCAGATATTCTGCCAAAACTTGCCCGACGCCATCGGGTAGGGAGCGAACGCGTTTTGCGCCAAATCCCAGTGACCTGCCGCCCCCGATTCCACCGAGCTGACGGACGATCTCTTTGATCCGATCGCGGGGTGAAACGGGCGAAGCCAAGCGCAGGACATAGGAGATCATGCGTCCAATTGCTTCAGAAACGGCGGCTGTCTCGGAGCCAGCTTTGGAGGTATTTACAAAGACTTCAAAAGGCTGTCTGCCGCCATTCTCGTTGACGGTTACAAAGGCTTTTCCTAAAGGTGTTTCTACGTTATAGGTCCAACCCATCAGCGCACGCGGACGCGGTTTTTTGCTCTCGCGCCAGAGCGGTTTCAGTGAAGCCATATCGACGGGTTCTTTCTTTTTTGCAGTGTCGCTGGTTTCCAGCACAACGGTATCGCGAGAGCCGGTCACATAAACAGTGATGCCTTTGCAGCCCAATTCCCAGGCCAATTGATAGACTTCTGAGACGTCTTCTTCTTTTGCGGTAGCGGGAAAATTGACCGTTTTAGAGAGGGAATTATCGACAAAAGCTTGCAACGCGGCTTGCATCCGGACGTGTTCTTCTGCTGTAATATCGGCTGATACCACAAAAGTGTCGCGGATCCGTTTCGGGACATCGGTCACATCTTGGCAGGAGCCACTTTCCATGACCTGCTCGAAAATCTCCTGCCGAGCTTCTCCAGCCAAACCAGCGGCCGTCAACGCCTTATCAAATCGAGGGCTGGCGTAAGTCAGTTGCAGGTCGGTGCCGTTATCGTCCACATGACGAACATAGGCGAGAGCGAAAGTCGGCTCACAGCCATATCCTTCACATCCAGCCACGGTGGCAATCGTCCCCGTCGGCGCAACTGTTGTTTGGGCAGCGTTCCGGATTCCGTGCGCTCGGATACCGTCCACAACGGAATCCCAGTCCAGATCCGGGCGTCCCCATTTTTTGGTATAAGGCACAACCGATTCCGGTTTCTGCCAAATTAACTTAGCAGGGTCATAAATACTATCGTCAATCGCAGGGAAAACGCCGCGCTCTTTTGCCATACTAATGCTGGTTTGCATCGCGTGGTAACGCACAAATTCCATCACCTGTGCGCCAAATTCCTGTCCACTTAGCGAGCCATAACGCGCGCCAACGTGATACATCATATCGGCCAGCCCCATGATACCCAAGCCAATGCGGCGAGCGCTCTGGGCCGCATCCATGAGCTGTGGCACGGCGGGAACGTAGGCATTCACATCTACTACGTCATCAAGAAAATAAGTCGCTAAAACCGTGCTTTTGCGGATTTCTTCCCAATCCACTTCGCCATCTGGCGCACAATGCTCGGCAAGATTGACCGACCCCAAACAGCAGGATTCATAGGGTCCTAGCCACTGCTCACCACAGGGGTTTGTCGATTCAAGGGCATATAAATGCGGGACAGGATTATCCCGATTCGCTGCGTCCAAAAAGAGCATCCCCGGCTCCCCATTATGGTGCGCCTGTTTGACAATTTTCCCGTAAAGCTCGCGTGCATTAACTTTTTCATACACCCGAATCGGGATGCCAGCATCTTCGGCTTGCTCTATAGTCCCCTTAAAGCCGGGGTATAGCGGAGAGAGAACGTCCGGGAAGCGCAAAGCCCATTTTTTATTTTCTTTAACTGCGCGCATAAAATCATCGGTAATTCCAACCGAGATATTGAAATTCGTGATCTGATTCTCATCTACTTTGCAAGTGATAAATTCTTCGATATCGGGATGATCCACACGCAGAACGCCCATATTCGCGCCCCTGCGCGTGCCACCTTGCGCGATCTCGCCAAAGGCATGGTCATAGACCCGTAAAAAACCTACAGGCCCCGTCGCCTGCCCGGCAGAGGAGTTAACGAGTGTCCCCTTTGGGCGCAGGCGTGAGAAGGAGAATCCATTCCCGCCGCCAGTTTGCTGGATGAGAGCCGCATCACGCAGGGATTGGAAAATACCCGCTGCATCCTTACCCATATCATCGTTTACGGGCAACACAAAAC
>Ga0233437_1002975_pt1 | contig 23663 bp, 19 predicted proteins | sample SI_122_August201_FD_182714 | JGI IMG/M metagenome (GOLD analysis project Ga0233437, IMG submission 182714) | Seawater microbial communities from Saanich Inlet, British Columbia, Canada - SI_122_August2016_200_MG | ecosystem: Environmental > Aquatic > Marine > Inlet | place: Canada: British...
CTGTGGTTACGTCGTTTGCGCTTTGTCATGGTGTCCTCCTTGTGGACTCATATTAATCAGGAGTTCACACCTAAGCCACTGTCCAGTTTTTGGGGTCCACCTCTCTTTCGACAATCTTGAAGAGGGCTATCAGCTTGAAAAACTTCGGAGCTATGACACATAATGATCAGGGAATATAGTCACAACATATAAGCCTGTTTAGGAGCATGATGATATAACAGCAAACAGCAACAGAATAAAATATACAGGAATGTCTCAAAACATATTATACCTTCCTCAGGAATAAGAAGAGATTACATTCGATAGTCTGAATACGAAAAGGGAAGTTTCTAATTATGCTAAAAAATAATGATTTTAAATCCACTCAGTTTACATTGATCCGATGAAAATATTATTTTATTATGTAGGTACTCCTACTCCAATCTTTGAGACGGAGCTTGAACTAGTTCGCAAGCACGAAAGCGCTGGCGACACTGTTCGCTTTCTTCAATGCACGGGTAATCTTGATAATTGCTTTTGGAATCCGGATAAACATAAGTTTGTTTGTTCTGCATGTCGATCCAAATTTAAGCATGGTTGGGGCGTTTTGAATTCCGGGGAGACTGTTGAACTAAAAAATATTCCTTTGCAAAAAATATTACCGAGTGCTCTACCGGACGCTTTCAATACTGTCGAGGATCTAAAGCAATTTCGTTACGATAACGAAAAAATCGGTTGGGGCATAGCCTCTCGTCTGGTATCACTATATCGGGACCACCGTTTCGATACAAAGAGGTACAAAAATGAGGTATTCCGTGAACTAAATACTTCTGTTCAAGTGTATGAAACGCTGAAACTGGAATTTGAGGAATTCAAACCAGACTTGGTATATGTTTTTAATGGCCGAATTACCACTCAATTACCGGCCATCCTTCTTTGCAAGAAAATGGGTATCGATTATTGTTCTTACGAAATGGGATACAATCTTAATACGTACATATTAAGAAATAATTCAACGACACATAGTATTGAAGCTTTTAACAAAGAAGCAGAAATGTTATGGGCTCATGGTGGTGACGATCGAGAAACAAAAGCAAGGTCATATTTTGAAAAAAAGCGTAATGGAGTAGATGGGCAAAAATTCTCATCATTTACTAAATACCAGCAAAAAATGCTTCTTCCTTTGGATTTCAATAGAGATAAAAGAAATATCGTCATATTTAATTCAACTATGGACGAATACTCAGCAATCGAAGATTGGCAACATCCAATCTACAAGCCTGATGAGAATGCTGGTATAGAAAGAATTGTCAATGATTTTAAATTCGATGATCGGTACATATTTTATTTGCGCGTACACCCCAATATGAAAAATTTGCCGAGTACTACAAGTCAACTTCAAGACATCAAATTACTCGATTCCAGGTGCTCTAATCTCAATGTTATTTGGCCGGAGGATGACGTAGATTCTTATGAACTAATGGAGGCCTGTGAAAAAGTAATTACTTTTGGCTCAACGATGGGTATTGAGGCTGCTTATTGGGGCAGGCCATCTATTATGGTTGGACGTGCGCTTTACGAAGATTTAGATTGTATCTATGTCCCCAAAACCCATGAGGATGTAATAGAATTATTGAAGAAGGATCTCCCCTCATTACCTGCCTATTCAGCACTAAAATATGGTTTTCGAGATCTATCCGCCGGTATTCCTTATGAATACTTTACGGAAACAGGAATGAAAGGTACCTTGCCAACAGGAACTTTCGATGGAGTCGAGATAAAGCCCCATGCTATTGCCATGTTGAGGTATAAGATACAATTATTTTTATGGAGATTAAGTAAGGGCGTTTTGAAGCCTTCGCTAATATTGCGAAAACTAAACATACTCAGCAAAAGCTGAACATTAAGGTTAACCTTTTAGTCGATAAATAGTTATTAACAAGAACTCATATATTAAGTATTTTAAAAAAAAGATTTATATTTGAGGTCAGCTACTTTGTTCGTAGAGTATCTCTGGTATAATTGTAAAATATAAAAATCACATATAGTTATGCGCATAACATAATATCTTTTTGGGTTTTGGTGAAGCAAAAAAAATCTATAATCATGATTCATAATAAGACCTCCAAATTTCAGTCTGTAATATGAAAGCGTTAACATGGTAATGGCTATTATGCCGTGCCTGCCAAATTAGACACACATATCTCTAGGCACCATTTGCAAGCTCGCTGAGAAGTGCTAAATTGGATTGATATTCAACAATGCAGCGTATAATTATTTCATGTATCTCTGTAACCTATTGGCATCTTCCACTTCATGCTGCCTCCAGTCACATGCCTGGAACGTGATAGAAGAGTGGGAAAAAGAACAGAAAAAACTAACTTCATCTCTTGCAAAAGTCTAGTATAAAGGTCACTCAATGAATTCTATAAAGAGAACAATATTAAATATTTTCTATTTAATGCCATGGAAATTATGGGGCCCTTGCTATACATTATTGTTCGGGGAACGCAAAGATTTACATAAGTTTAGAAAGTCAAGAACTGGGAAAAGAACTTACATTGACCCGAGCGTTCGCATTTTGGGTTGGGAAAATGTTGTAATCGGTGATAATACAGTATTGTCCGAAGATGTATGGCTGAATATTAATCACCGCAAAGAGGGGCACACTAGGATAATTATTGGAAACAATTGTCATATCGGCATCAGAAATTTTTTTTCATCAGGACCGCTGATTTCTATAAAAGATTATTGTTTCACTGGTATTGATTGCCATTTTTTGGGATGTGGACATATTATAGAATCACCATTTGTCCCTTATATCGCATCGGGTCTTACTGAAGGGGCAAAAATTGAAATCGGAGTTAATTGCTGGTTAACTACATCTGTTACTGTGCATCAAGGTGTAAGTATTGGTCATGGTAGCATAATTGGCGCCAGGTCGGTTGTGCACGAGAGCATCCCACCATTTAGTATTGCTGTTGGAAATCCATGTAAAGTAATTAAACGGTTTGATTTAGAAAAAATGAAGTGGATTGATGCGAAGAATTGGACTGATGGACAGGAGTCAATGATACCCACAGAAAATGAGTATAAAGAGATACTAAAGGAGGAATATCAAGATATTTCTCCTGCGATAATTAGTACTGGTAAAAGGTTTGGCTGGCTTTAATAAAGCATCCAAAATAAATTTAAAGAAATTTCTCTGATCATGATAAAACTATCAATATGCATCGCCACCTATAACCGAGCTTCGATTATTGGTGAGACCTTAGAAAGTATTATTCCGCAAATGACCGACGAGGTTGAACTACTTGTTGTGGATGGTGCATCTACGGATAATACTGAGTCAGTAATTAATAAATATTTGAAATTAAATGACCATATTCGATACATACGCTTGGAATCGAAAGGTGGAGTTGATCAAGATTATTGTAAGGCTGTTGAATATGCCCGTGGAGAAATGTGTTGGCTTTTTACTGATGATGATTTATTGAAACCTAGGACCATCAAAACAATACTTAATGAGTTAGATAAGGGATATAGCTTAATAATCGTAAATTCCGAAGTTCGAAACATAGATTTTTCGAAAGTGATTTCAAGTAACAGACTCCAACTCGATAGTAATAGAATCTATTCTGAATTAGAAACGGAATCGCTATTTACATGTACGATTCCGTATCTTTCATTTATCGGTTGTGTCGTCATTGACCGTGAATTATGGCTTAAAAGGGAGAAAGAAAAGTATTATGGTTCGGAATTTATTCATGTAGGTGTTATTTTTCAAGCACCTCTGCCTACTTCCGCTTTAGTAATTGCAGAACCACTTATAACAATCAGGTTCGGAAACGCCCAATGGACCGCACGAGGACTAGAAATATGGATGTTTAAATGGCCAAAGCTATTATGCTCTTTCGAATATTTGCCAGAAGAATTAATAAAGGAATATCGAAATAAAAAATCCTGGAGAAGATTTAAGGATATTGTTGACTACAGGGCACAACAAGCCTATTCGTTAAAAGAATATAGGAGATGGTTTGTCAAAGAGGAGACGCCTTTTTGGTGGAAAATACTAACGTTATGTATTGCTATACTACCATACTATTTTTCAAAAATCTTAATAAAATCGTATCTTGGAATAGTAAATAAAGAAGCATTGGATGAGTGGCGTTAAATGTATTTGAAAGGTAAGTAATTTCATCAAATATGATTAAAACAAGTTCGTATCCATACTCGCAAAATCACAATACCTCTAACAGAATGCAAATGAGCACGCTAGTGAAAATTGTTCATTCATTCGGTTTTCTTCTTTTTGCCATGATGATTGTAACGCCCTCGGCATTCCAAAGTCCAAAGGCTGCCATATTAGCCATTTTGTTTATAGTAATATTACTGGATATGCTGATAAAAAAACGGAGAAGATTGCACCCTTTAATATTTAGATATTTTCTATTTTACATATTACTGGGATCAATATTCGGGATATACGGTTATCTACGAGAAAATGTAGGGGTTATTCCAATCACAAAAGAGGTGGTACTCTACGTCATTCTATATATGATACTCATTCGCGGAATAGTTGATTACGCATCAGTTAAATACATGCACAAGACTTTAGTCATTTCGATAGTATTATTGAGCTTATATATAATTACAAGTATATTAAACGCGTATGGTATTTGGCCTGACTGGCTATACTATAATCTGCAAACTGAGACTTCAAATGAAGATATAAGCGTAGATACTTTACATTTCTACGGTAGAATATCTACTAGCTTTGACAGTTTCCCAAGTCTATTATTTTTACAGCCATATTTATTCACTTACCTGGTTTCGAGTTCTCAAAAAAAATCAAAACCGATGTGGGCACTGTTCGTTATACTGACAATAATTATGATTTTTGTAGGAAGAAGAATTTTGCTGATAACAGCTATCTTCGCTCCAATTATTATTATTCTTACATTAAACGGTATTCGCACTGAAGATTCACGGAAAGTTAGAAACTGGAAATCACTAATATTCTTTTCGTTTTTAGCAATGTTTGGATTAGCATTTATTCTAATCCAAATATCTGGAATTAGTGTTCAAGCCACGATTGAGGATTTTTTGTATTCGTTTCAACCTATTCAAGTAAATGCAAGTGGCAATTATGTGTCTAACCCGCGACTTGACACTATTTATCATCTATTTAATGGGTGGAAAGAAAGTCCATTAATTGGTTTTGGAAGTGGCGCTACTCACCCAAATTATTATAGAAATAAATATGAACCTTGGAATTATGAAGTCTTATATATGCAATTTCTTTACTCCTGGGGTATATTGGGTTGCACGCTTTATGGAATGGGGATATTGTTTATAACAAATAAATTATTGCTAATCTATAAAGAATGTTCTAGCTATAGTTCTTTCGCAATATCAGCTTTATTTGGGATGCTTGCATTTTTAGTCGGGAGTTTTACAAATCCATACCTGTTAAAATTTGATATGTTATATACAATATTTTTACCAATCGCTATAATTAATGTACGCTACTTAAGAAAATGAATCTTTTCCTCCCCGGAAAATATTAGTTATCGTTATTTTGCAAGTTAGTCCTCCAAGTCAGAAATCTTTTTAGACTATGTCTATAGAGCAAATTCGTATAAATATCCGACTATGAAAGAACTATTGACGCTCCCTGGGACACAACCATATTCCAGGTAAGCTTAACCATCCATTATTGGGAACGGAAATATTTTAATGATTGAGAATAACAATACTACAGATATTAATGAGGATGGGACTGCACAAAAACTCTATATTATAATTCTGAACTGGAATGGAACAGGTGATACTATCGAATGCTTAGAAACAGTTAAGGAAAATTCTTATGACAATTACACAACAATAGTTGTCGATAATGGCTCTGAAGAACAATCACTTAATGCACTTAAAAAGTGGTGTGGAGCAAATTTCACTAAAATGGTTCTGTACAGTAAAAGGGAAGCAGAACAAGGGGGTACAATAGAGGGAGAAAAATTATTAGAGAATGAAAAATCGGATGAAAGAATAGTTATCATTGAGAATAAAGATAATTTAGGCTTTGCTGCTGGGAACAATGTTGCACTTAAGTATATGTTGAAGTCGAACGCAACATTTGCAATGCTACTAAATAATGATACCTTAATTCAGAAAGACTCACTAGTCAAATTAATGCAATTATTCAAACAAAATCCTGATTATGTGGCTGCGACACCACAAATTAGATATTATCAACCAAGTGATAGAATATGGAATTGTGGTGGAAAAATCACATGGTATGGGAATAGAAAATATTACTACGCCGGCAAAAAAGTATCGAAAACACCTCAAACAGGGTTTAGAAGAATTACTTTTATAACAGGTTGTGCATTAATATTTAAACCACGGATCGCGGGGATGTTATCTGAAAAATTCTTTTTTGGTGAGGAAGATTTAGACTTCTCCTTTAGGCAAAAGATAGAAAAGAGAAATATTGCATGCTGCTTTTCATCAGTGATATATCATAAAGTGAGTGCAAGCGTAAAAAGAGAAAATGTTGAAATCTTAGGACATATTTATTTGCACTACTTATCGAGATTCATTAATATTAGGCAATATTATTCTCCATTTATGTTTGTTTTGGCAATAATTATTAACCTGGGGTACGGAATCCCCATGATTGTGCTCCGATATAGAGTAAATATAAGGCAAGTATTCAATATGGTGTTAATGATTGTGAAGGAGTTAAAAAGATTGGATAGGATAGATAGAGAGTACTGTTTTAATTGTCTTAGTGAGCAATTTAAATACCCAATTACTTGGAACACTTAAATTGAGATTTACCTATGGGTGGATTCCAGACCTTTTTACAATATACTCTTTTTGAAGGATAAACCATTTTATGTTGCGCAACAAAACTATAAAAATATTAGATTAAGGTATGTTATTATTATTGGTTACTCTCACAGATCAGATTTATTGTTCAATATAAGATTCTCGCATGAATAGATCCATTAGTGTTGTGATATGAAAATTCAATTATTTATTAAAAGCAGGGGTTATGCGTTAAGTATATTCATTAAATAATATGTCGAAAATCGTTTTTTATTGTCACGATGATAGATCAAGCCTGGAAAAATTTGAATATTACAAGCAAGATCTTGATGCATTAAAATCATTGGGGCATCAAGTTATTATTTGCACGAAGTATAGAGAAATCCCCTTAAAATATGATGCCATATTTATATGGTGGTGGACGCATGCTCTCTATCCAGTAGTATTAAGTAAAATTCTTAGGAAACCGAGTATCATTACTGGTACATATAACTTTCGTTTCCCAGAAGGTTTCAATGGGAGGGACTATTTTCAGCGGCCCAATTGGCAAAAATATCTATTAAGAGTCGCAACAAAGTTGTGTACTTTGAATCTGTTTGTGAGTCAGCTAGAACTTACTGGGTGTTCAAAACACTTTAACTTAACAAATGCAAAATATTATCCGCACGTTATTCACAATGATTATTTGAAAGGGCCCTCCGCCAATAGAAAATTATCATTATTCAATTTAGCGTGGTCTAGCAAGGAAAACATGATACGGAAAGGGATTCCAGAACTATTGTCAGCAATTCGGCAGTTGAAGGACGAAGGCGTAGAAGTGGAACTTAATTTGGCTGGACTGGTTGGTGATGGAGTAGACTACCTATTGAAATTGATTACGGACCTTAATATCAGCAATGAAGTCAATTATTTGGGCATGTTAAGTCGTGAAAGCAAGATAGAGATGTTGCGAAATTGTGAGATTTACGTCCAACCATCACATTATGAGGGCTTTGGTGTAGCTGTTGCAGAGGCTATGGGATCAGGAGCTTGTGCAATAGTTTGTGATGTTGGAGCAGTTAAAGAAGTTGTTGGCGATTCTGGTTACTATGTATCTCCAGGTTCCTCTGATGAGTTGGCAAATGCCATTAGCCTACTACTTAAAGATGAAAGTTTAAGAAATAATCTACAAAAAAAATCTTACCAGCGTATCAAGGAATATTTTACAAGTGATAAAAAGAAAGTTCGGTTAAGGCAATATTTATCAGAGCTTGGTATATCATAACCCAATGTCATCCTCTAATCGGACAATGTTTGTACACAGGTGTATCGATAGATGCGGAAACGTGATCACATAAGGATCTCGAATAAGGCAGCGAAATCACTCGTGGGGAATAAAAAAGTTCTCTGCTTGTCTTCCATCTGTGCATGCTGTAGTATTGTATATATATATCAGGAGGCAACCTCTAGTTTTATGCTGTACATTAAAGGGAGAAATATTCTAATCCTCGGGGACCTGATAAGTATATGCTATTTTCAGTTTTTGTTGATGTTTGATAATAGGTGCGCGCACCATGCGTGATTTGTGTGAGAGTATATTTACAGGAATGAGGATCAGGTACAGATTTTTGATATGCAATCCTATTCTCTATTATTTTATTCTGTTGGGACCTAAGTAATAAAAATAAATTAGATCTCAATCTAAAGCAACATCAAAGGATAGGAGGAGCTCGAAAAGGGTGTGTGAATACAGATTCAAACGTTAGCCCAATAGAGTGAACAATTATTATCAATTCCCATAGAAAAACAAGAGTACACTAAATTAAATGAGTAATATTACTAATGGAAAAGAATAAACATATAATCTGCTCAAATTGTGTCATGGATACTTCAGATTCTCGCATAATATTTGATGAAAATGGAGTTTGCGACCACTGCCTTGATTTTTACTCCAACGTAAAACCTAACTGGCATACAGATAATATTGGGCGCTTAGAGCTAGAGTCAATTATTAAGCGAATAAAGAGAGATGGCAAAGATCGTGATTTTGATTGTCTACTAGGCTTGAGTGGAGGTGTCGATAGTTCATATATGTTGCATATTGCAGTAAAAGAATTTGGCTTGAGACCTCTTGTATTTCATGTCGATGGAGGGTGGAATTCTGAGTTAGCTGTGAATAATATTCAAGTCATGATTGACAAATTAGATCTTGATTTGTATACAGAAGTGATCAATTGGGAAGAAATGAGAGATTTCCAGTTGACCTTTTTTAAATCGGGTGTACCTCACATTGATATTGCTCAGGACCATGCTTTTGTGGCTACACTATACAACTATGCTGATAAGCACAACATAAAATATATATTGAATGGCGGCAATATATCGACAGAGTGCGTACGTAATCCAATGGAGTGGTTGTATTATGGAACAGATATGGTTCATATTCGCGACCTGATAAAACGGTTTGGGACTATTAAGTTAAAAACGTATCCTTTTAGCTCAGTACTACGCCATAAATTCTATTTGCGGTACTTGCGAGGTGTGAAAGTGGTTAAAATGCTCAATTATCGTCCTTACAATAAGGACGCTGCATTAAAATTACTTGAGAATGAATATGGTTGGAAGCCATATCCACAAAAACACTTCGAATCTAGATTTACTAAATTTTTTGAAGGTTACTGGTTGCCAGAACGGTTTGGTTTTGACACTCGCCGGGTTCAATATTCTAGTTTAATATTAACGGGGCAGATGTCGAGAGATGTGGCACTCGAAAAGCTCAAAGAACCTGCCTATAGCCCAGAAACAATATCAGACGAATTTAACTATATTGCTACAAAGTTAGGCGTTAGTTCTGAAGAGCTAACAACTTATTTAACCATGGGAAAAAAATTCTACTGGGATTATAGAAATCAAGAATCTCTGTTTAAACTAGGTGCCAAGGTATTAAAATCCCTTGGGGTAGAAAGATCCATTAAAAGATGATAACTATTCTCGATTATGGTTTAGGCAATATCCGAGCATTCGCAAATGTATATAAACGTTTAAATGTTGAGACAAAAATTGCACGTTTAGCGAGCGACCTGGATGATGCGAGTAAATTAATCTTGCCTGGTGTAGGGTCCTTTGATCATGCTATGACGTTGCTGAACAATTCAGGTATGCGAGAACATCTCGATGAAAAAGTGCTATCTAATAAAATTCCAGTAATGGGGATTTGTTTGGGAATGCAAATAATGGCAAAATCAAGTGATGAAGGGAAAATGTCTGGGTTGGACTGGATAGATGGAAATGTGAGATTATTTGATGCAGAAACAATTCCTTACGCTACAAGATTGCCCCATATGGGCTGGAACTCAATCAAGCCACACGCGGATAACAAAATTCTAAAAAACCTTTCTTCAAACTCCCGATTCTACTTTTTGCACTCTTATTATTTTTCATGTGAAAAGGATGAGAACATATTAACAACATCTGAATACGGTATTTCTTTTGCGAGTGCTGTTTGCAATGAGAATATATATGGGATACAATTTCACCCTGAAAAAAGTCATTCAAGTGGTATTCAACTTTTAAAAAACTTTGCGGACTTATGATTATGTTGCATCCTAGAATAATTCCCACCTTGTTGATTCACAATAAAGGTCTTGTGAAAACCGTGAAATTTAAAGACGCGAAATATGTTGGCGACCCGATAAATGCGGTTAAAATATTTAATGAAAAAGAGGTTGATGAAATTATTGTTGTTGATATAGATGCATCAACGAAGGGATGTGAACCTGACTTTAAATTAATTGAGAATCTTGCATTCGAGTGCAGGATGCCATTATGTTATGGTGGGGGTATCAAAACAGTTGATCAAGCACAGAAGATTTTTAGCCTTGGGGTTGAAAAAATTGCACTTAGTTCCGCTGCCATTGACAACCTTTCAATCATTTCGGCAATAGCTGAACGTGTGGGAAATCAAAGTGTTGTAGTTGTAATCGATATCAGGAAAAGAAAATTTGGTAACAGATATGATATTTTTAAGCATAATGGTACGATAAACACTAAAATAAATCCAATCGAGTTTGCTATTGAAATGGAGAAGCAAGGCGCTGGCGAGCTAGTTGTCAATTCCATCGATAATGATGGTATCATGCAGGGTTATGACCTAAATATTATACAAAAAATACGTGAAGTTATTAGTATCCCTCTAACTGCGATGGGGGGAGCTGGGTCACTAGATGATATTGGGGAATTGATAAAGCAGCATGGTATCATTGGGGCCGCAGCTGGAAGCTTGTTTGTGTTTAAAGGAAAATACCGTGCTGTTCTAATTAATTATCCTTCTCCCGCTCAAAAAGATGAGCTTATTGCTTCACATTTCCATTAATACTAACGATGATAAGATGCTGGTTGGAGCTTTTACTTCCACATGCCAGAATGAGAGATTAACCCTATAAAATGAAACAAATTCTACAATCCTTTAGAACCGGAGCAACGACGCTGGAAATTGTCCCTGCTCCAAGAGCGTCACGTGGACATGTTTTAATTCAAACGTCTCGTAGTCTAGTTTCCTTGGGAACTGAACGTATGCTTGTTGAATTTGGAAAATCGAGTTTAATATCGAAAGCCAGACAACAACCCGAGAGAGTAACGCAAGTGCTTGATAAAATAAAGAGTGATGGTTTGATTCCCACTCTCGAAACTGTGTTTAGCAAACTCGAACAGCCCTTGCCCTTAGGTTATTGTAATGTTGGGAGGATAGTTTCTCTCGGCGAGGGTGTGTCAGAATTCTCTATCGGAGACCGAGTCGCTTCAAATGGTCCGCATGCTGAATATGTAAATATCCCTACAAATATGGTTGTGAAAATCCCTGACAATGTCACTGATGAAGAAGCTGCATTTACAGTTATCGGTTCCATAGGTTTACAGGGCATCCGATTATGCAATCCATCCTTTGGTGAATCGATTGTCGTAACAGGCCTTGGCCTCATTGGTCTCCTCACCGCACAGATGTTACTAGCGAATGGCTGTCGTGTAATTGGTATTGACATAGATGCCGAAAAATGCGAGCTCGCAAGCAAATTAGGCGTCACCACGTTTAATCCTTCCTCTGGGTCTAATCCTGTAAATTCAGTGATGGAATATACTGAAGGCGTGGGAGCTGATGCGGTCATAATCACGGCATCTGCAAAAAGTAATGATATTATTTGCCAAAGCGCCCAAATGAGCCGAAAGCGTGGACGTATCATTTTGGTAGGAGTCATCAGCCTGAATATAAACAGGGCTGATTTTTATGAAAAAGAACTGACTTTTCAAGTGTCATGCTCATACGGCCCTGGCCGGTACGATGATAATTATGAATATCATGGAATTGATTACCCTTTGCCCTTTGTTAGGTGGACCGAAAGGCGGAACTTTGACGCTGTTTTGAGGGCTATTGATAGCGGTCAATTAAAAGTTAAAGAGCTGATTACTGACATTGTCGATCTTGATGATTTTCAGAAAATATATGGCAACATTGGTAGCACCAAATCTGTAGCAACAATACTTAAATATACGAATTCTGACCCAGGTGAAACTCCTAATACTGTGACTATAGATGCTCGATCGTTCTCTGGGCGAAAAGGTGTAATTGGTGTTATTGGAGCGGGCAATTTTGCAAAAATGACACTGCTTCCTGCGATGAAAAGATCCGGAGCCGAGTTTATGTATATAGCCTCATCCGGAGGTGTTTCCTGCACAACTTTGGCAAAAAAATATGGCTTCTCTTACAGTACGACTGATTATAATCAAATCCTAAACGATGAAAAGGTAGATACGGTATTAATAACAACTCGACATAACTCTCATGCCCGGTTAGTCATTGATTCGTTAGAGGCTGGCAAGCATGTTTTCGTCGAGAAACCACTTGCCCTCAATCGTAAAGAATTGGACCAAATTATTGATTCGTACAAAAAGCACAAAGCCTCGAATTCAAGCTTAACAGTTGGGTTTAACCGTCGCTTTTCTCCGCATACCCAATCGATTAAAATAGCTCTCGGAAACACACCTGGTCCGATCAACATCAATGCAACTATGAATGCAGGATTTATCCCAGCAAATTTATGGGTCCATGACCTCCTCATTGGCGGGGGGCGGATAATTGGCGAGGCATGTCACTACCTTGATCTTTGTGTGTATCTAACAGGTTCTGAGATTGAATCGGTATGCATGAGTGCTTTAGGGGACAATCCGAATGACAATACAGATAATGCCAGCATCCTATTAAAATTTAAAAATGGTAGCAATGCAGTGGTAAACTACTTTTCAAATGGTGCAAAATCGCATAGCAAGGAAAGGATTGAGGTATATTCATGCGAACGTGTTTTCATTATCGATAATTTCCGTACCACCAATGCTTATGGCGCGAAGGGATTCAAAAATCTAAAAACTAAAATCGACAAGGGTCATAAATCTCAATTCCACGAATATATAAATCGAATCCGCCAAGGAGGACAGCCTTTGATCCCTGTAAACGAGTTAGTCAATGTCACTTTGGCAGCATTCCTTTCACTGGAAAGTATGAAAGAAAAGCGGTGGATCAATGTCCCTCGCTTGAGTTTTGATTGACTTAGCATATAGCACTGCAGAATGAACGGTTTAAGTAGACTAATTAGAACAATCATAAAGCTCGGGATTGGAAATGTGCTGTATGTCCTTTGGTATAGATTCTCAATAGTAACAGGATTAAGAAAAAGATTTTTCCCCTTATGCCATTTTAATGTTCGTAGTGACTTTTATGAAATTCTAAATCCAATAATACGGCCCAATAATTTCTGTGATGATGAAAGCTCGATTGTTGAGGCTGAGGGTCTACTTGAGGGCTACCTGACATTTTATTCAAAGCACAAGAAATTTGTTGGCAATACGCCTGACTGGTTTCTTAATCCGTTTAATGGTTTGAAGTATCAGAATCCTCAGTTGCACTGGACCTGCCTCCCAGATTTTGACCCAAATTTTGGTGATATCAAAAATATTTGGGAAATCTCTCGTTTTTCATGGTTGATTCCCCTGGCGTTGGCTTACACAAAGACTGGGAAAAAAGCATATCTGTCCTGCATGAATTCATGGTTAAATGATTGGAATACAAAAAATCCAGTTAACATCGGGCCGAATTGGAAATGTGGTCAAGAGGCTTCGATTCGTGTGGTTAACCTCATGAATGCCAGTCTCATTTTGGGTACATACCAGAATCCTTCACCTACAATTTTAGATTATATCTATTTGCATCTCACAAGGGTTCAAGCGAACATTAGATATGCTATTGCCCAAAATAATAATCATGGCACAAGTGAGGCAGTAGCATTATTTATTGGTGGAGCATGGCTGTCGGGTATTGATCCTATCCGCTATCCACTCGCCGAAAAGTACTCAACACGGGGCCGCAAGTGGCTCGAAAATCGTGTTTCGATATTGGTCGCAGGAGACGGAAGCTTTAGCCAGCATTCAACGAACTATCATCGATTGTTTTTAGATACTATGATATTCGCAGAAGTGTGGAGAAGGAAGCTTGGGGTGAAAGAATTATCATCGGAATTTTATAAAAGTGTTAAATTGGCAGTATCTTGGATGGAATATTTTACAGATCCGCTATCAGGAAATGCCTTGAATCTAGGCTCAAATGACGGAGCATCTTTACTCCGTGTACATGGTTGTGACTATAGAGACTTCAGACCAACTATTCAAACATCTAACGCTTTATTTAATCAAATCAGAAAATATCCTGCAGGTATTTGGGATCAGCCACTAGCCTGGTTAGGTATTTCACTCCCATCCGTACCTGATAAGCAACTGAAGGTTAAGAATAAACTCTTTGAGGGTGGTGGTTATGTATATCTCAAAAGCGCAACATCTTGGTGCATCATCCGATATCCCAAATTTAGGTTCAGACCATCTCATAATGATATTTTTCATATTGATCTGTGGCATAAGGGAGAAAATATTTTGATCGACTCAGGAACTTATTCTTATCATCAATCTGATAAAAAACAAATATTCAACCTTAAATCTGTTCATTACCATAACACTGTATCATTTGATAACGAGGAGCAAATGCCAGAGATTTCGAGGTTCTTACTCGGCGACTGGTTAGAAGCTGATTTTGTTTCAAGAATACGAAGTAGTGAGGGTCTGCAGTTTTGGGAAGGACAGTATACGACGAACAAAGGGTATACTCATCATAGGATGGTCTCGTCCAAAGGGAATAATTGGCAGGTTGAGGATAAGCTTAGTGGGGCATTTTCAGCAGCTATTATCGGTTTCAATTTTACGGTCGCAGACTACCTTATCGAAGAGAATATGATTATAATGCCTTGGGGGAAAATAGTTATCCCCAAAAATACAAAGTTTAAAATTATTAACTCGATGGCTTCACATTACTATCAGGAGATACACACTATTCTGCGTCTTGAAATATCCATCTCAACTGCGGGGCTATTCACAACACGAATAGAATTAAAACAATGAAAATCCTATACCTGCATCAGCATTTTTCTACTCCACTGGGCTCAACTGGTACTCGCTCATACGAGTTTTCAAAGGCCCTCATCAAAGCCGGGCATGAAGTCACTATGATTTGTGGCTCGTATTGGATAGCGGATAGCGGCTTGAAAGGGTCTTATCACAATGGAGTAAGAAAAGGACTTGTCGATGGCATCAATGTGATTCAATTACAGTTGTCCTATTCAAACTCTGACAATTATTTGAGCAGGACGGCCTCATTCCTGAAATACTCTTTTCAGGGAGTGAGGTACGCTTTAAGTTTAGAATATGATCTGATCTTTGCCACAAGCACCCCGCTAACTGCTGGAATTCCTGGCATTTTTGCAAAGCTAATTAGGAACAAAAAATTTATTTTCGAAGTTAGAGATCTTTGGCCAGAGTTGCCCAAGGCGATGGGAGTGATTAAAAACCCGGTGATTTTAAAACTGATGGACCTGCTTGAAACTCTTACATATCTATATTCCGATAAATGTGTAGCTCTTGCACCAGGTATTGCGGAAGGGATAAAAAATAAGTTCCCTAGTAAAGAAGTTACTATTATTCCTAACGGTTCGGATGACTATTGCCTGAAAACCGTGAAAACTATTGTGAGCGGTAAATTGGTTGCCGCATTCACGGGCGCACATGGAATGGCCAACGGACTCAATTCTCTCCTAGATGTTGCCCAAGAACTACTTGCCATGGAAGAATCTGGAATTGAAATCCAATTTATTGGGGATGGCAAGCTAAAACAGGGCCTCATAGCGCGAGTTGAGCGTGACAGCCTCACAAATTGTCGGTTCCTAGACCCGATGCCTAAAACGGAGCTATTTGATTATTTAAATAAAACTGTTCATGTCGGGTTAATGGTACTTGACAATATTCCTGCGTTTTATAATGGGACTTCACCAAATAAGTTTTTTGATTATTTATCACTTGGCTTGCCGGTCATAAATAACTACCCAGGATGGTTAGCCGAACTTATTAGAGATTCTAAATGTGGTTTAGTTGTTAACCCTGGTGACGCGAAGCAATTCGCTAAGGCTCTTGTGAGCTTAAAGGAGAATCCTTCGCTGTGTGCTGAGCTTGGGTCGAATGCGATGAGTCTTTCTCAATCCAAGTTTAAACGGTCAAGTTTAGCCTATAAATTTGTACAGTATATGATAGCGTCATGATCAAGCGCATGATAGACTTACTGGGGGCCATTACCGGGTTACTTATGTTATCACCTTTGCTAATAGTAATAGCATTTCTAATAAAAAAGAAAATAGGCTCGCCAATCATTTTCGCCCAAAAACGTCCAGGGCAAGCAGGCATTCCATTTACTTTTTACAAATTTAGAACGATGACAAACGAAACCGATGCAAACGGAATCTTTTTAAGGGACTCAGATAGATTAATTCCATTCGGACAATTCTTAAGAAAAATGTCACTTGATGAACTACCAAGTCTTTTTAATGTTTTAAGGGGTGATATAAGTCTCGTCGGTCCTCGACCACTTCTTGTGGAGTATTTGGATTTATATACTGCTGAGCAGGCCAGACGTCATGAAGTGAAACCTGGCATTACTGGTTGGGCGCAGGTTAATGGCCGGAATGCGATATCGTGGGAGGAAAAATTTAATTTGGATGTATGGTATGTGGATAATTACTCAATCTTCATAGACATAAAGATATTGTTTCTAACAATCATTAGAGTCATCAAGCGTGATGGGATCTACACTAAGAATTCTGAAACCATGCCGACATTTCAAGGGAAAAGTAAGTGAATATTCTAATTACCTCTGCTGGGAGGAGAGTCTCATTGTTAAGAGAATTTAAAAATGAGCTAAAGAAGACCACAGCTAACGGAATTGTCTTTGTCGCAGACGCAAATCCGGAGTATTCCGCAGCATCTCAGATTGCAAACACATATTTTCACCTCCCAATTGTATCTGATGACAAATATGTAGACACTTTACTCGAAATTGCTCAAGCCAATAATATCAAAGTCATTATCCCTACAATTGATACTGAATTGCAAACGCTTGCGACTAATCGAGACAGGTTTCTAAAAGAAGGAATAGATATCATTATTTCGGATTTAAAACTTATTGAAGCCTGTAGGGACAAGCGATTAACCCAAGGATTGTTTGAGAGTATTTCGATAGAGACTCCAGTTATTTATAGCGATAGTAATTATCGTTATCCTGTTTTTGCAAAACCAATAGATGGTAGCAGTAGCAAAAACTTGTATCTCATACAGAACAAGCTTGAGTTGGCTGTGATTCAAGACAAAAATTTAAATCTGGTTTTTATGGAGTATTTAGATCCAGCGTATCATACAGAATATACAATAGATATATATTATGACCGTAATTCGACCATGAAATGTCTAGTCCCACGAAAAAGAATAGAAGTACGCTCCGGAGAGGTCAATAAGGCTATTACTGAGAAGGGTGATCTATATAATAAGTTAGAGAGTAGATTTGCCGGTCTTAGTGGAGCACGGGGGTGTATCACTGCTCAAGTTTTCGTAAGCAACGATTTTCAGGAAGTATATGGGATCGAAGTAAATCCAAGGTTTGGAGGGGGATACCCGCTGAGCTATCATGCAGGTGCAAACTATCCAAGTTGGATAATACAAGAGTATTTATTCAACAGGAAAGTTCAATATTTCAAGGATTGGCACGACAATTTATTAATGCTTAGATACGATCAAGAAGTAATCGTTGATGGAAATTAAGTTCACACAAAATGACATCATCATTTTTGATTTAGATGATACACTTTATAAAGAAATTGATTTTGTTTATTCAGCATTCTATGAGATTGCTTCCTTGATTGATAATAACGATCCCAAAAGGGTTTATCATAGAATGCTAAAAGACTATTATGATAAGAAAGATGTATTTTCAATTTTATCCGAAAGACCCTCTTCCGTGATTGCTAAATCGAAGCTGATTCAAATATACAGAAATCATTATCCTAAGATTAACCTTTCTGAAGGAGCAGGCTCCCTAATCAATAATCTTTACAAGAGAGAAATAAAAATGGCTATCCTTACAGATGGTAGGTCTGTAACCCAGCGGAATAAAATCCAAGCTTTATCGCTTGAAGGAAAAATGGATGACGTTTTAATTTCAGAAGAGTTCGGTTCAGAAAAACCCTCAGAGAGAAATTATAAATATTTTGAGGAAAAATATCCATCCCACAGGAAGGTAATAATTGGCGACAATTTTAATAAAGACTTTGTCATACCAAATCACTTGGGCTGGATAACGATAGGTGTTATTGATGATGGGAGAAATATCCATGAACAAAACTATTCAGTGGAAGATGGTTATTTGCCTAGCAAATATATTGATGGGTACAGGAACATGAAAATTATATATGATGACTAAAATCTGGTTGTCCTCCCCTCACATGGGTGGGGGTGAAATGAAATATGTTGACGAAGCCTATACTTCAAATTGGGTGGCACCCCTTGGTCCAAATGTTGATCAATTTGAGTCGGACATACAAAACTTTACCGGATCAAAGTATTGTGCTGCCCTCTCGTCTGGGACAGCAGCGCTACATCTTGCGCTAATCCTTGCAGACGTAAATCCGGGGGATTATGTTATTTGCCAGAGCTTGACCTTTTCTGCTACGGCAAACCCAATAGCCTATTTGGGTGCAAATCCAGTGTTTATTGATTCAGAGACAGATACCTGGAATATGGATCCAGATCTATTGGAAATAGCTATTATTGATTTGGCTGATAAAGCTATTAAGCCAAAAGCAATAATCCCAGTACATCTATATGGTATGCCTGCAAAAATGAAAAAGATATGCGAAATTGCACAAAAGTATTCTGTACCTGTCATTGAAGATGCAGCAGAATCTTTAGGATCTCTATATCAATCAAGAGTAACTGGGACTTTCGGAGAAATGGGGATTGTTTCATTCAATGGAAACAAGATTATTACGACATCTGGTGGTGGAGCTTTGATCTCAGATAACCAATCACTTATTGAAAAGGCTCGGTTTCTTGCCACGCAGGCACGTGATGATGCTCCGCATTATCAGCACTCACAAATTGGATATAACTACCGCATGAGTAATATTTTGGCTGGGATTGGACGTGGCCAAATGGAAATCCTGAACCTGCGGATTCAGCAACGACGCAGTATTAATCAGTGGTATCGCTCATTATTCTTAGAAATTGAGGGTGTAGAATTTCAATCAGAGCCTACTGAAGATTACTTTTCTAACTTTTGGCTGACTGCAATAAGAATAGACCCCAAAATAGCAGGAGTGACGAAAGAGGAAGTTCGAATAAAACTGATAGAAGAAAATATTGAATCAAGACCCCTTTGGAAACCGATGCATCTTCAACCTGTATTTCAGAAGTATAAGCGCTATTTGAATGGAACCTCAGAATATTTATTTAACCAAGGTCTTTGCCTCCCCTCAGGTTCAAACCTTACTTTGAGAGAAAAAAGCAGGATTACAGAAGCATTGTCGAGAATATTTAAGTAGGACTTAAATATTGATAAATCTAAATGAGATACTTATCGAGAAACTTTTGGCAATGGTTACCTAATTCTGTTCTAATAGTGTAATCCCTCATTTTACAACAAGAAAAGTCAAATTACTATTGACTGGTATATAAAAAAGTAGCCCAGGCGGATTCAGAACCCGCGGTTTCCATACCGTCAACATATTGCGCTCCCATATCCACCCGCCACTTATAGATCCGATCGGTATTAAGAATAACTTCGACGGGGATGGTCCAGGACTGGTTGTTTCCAGTATAATTACTAGGACTGAACATGCTCCGCCATACGAATGTGTCTTCAATATCCAGAATTGTGATGCAGTAATCTTCCATGGCTACGCTATATTGGTAAACCCAGGAAAGACCCCTATCCACAGGCAGAGGTGATTTGAGCCCATTGGGCCACATGGCGGCTGAGGTTATCTGGGGCAAGAGAGTGTAAAATAATTCCGCTGAGAATTCGCTTGTATTGCCACCAGAATCTCTCGCCTTGATTTTGAAATGATATTTCGCGCCTGTTACTGCGCTCTGGTCTATGTATTCACTACTTGGATCTGAAGCCGTTATGCGGATGGCAAGGAACTCGAAGTCTCCTATGCTATCACTCACATCAAAATAGGTCGACCGATAAATCAGGTATTCAATGATTTCCTCATCAGGGCTGTTGGGCTCCCATTCTAGGTGAATACCCTGAGATTCATGTGCGTCTACCCCGTGCTCTGGCCATGCTGCAGGGATGGATTTATGTACCCACTTCGGTGAGCTTGGTGGTGAAGAATCTTCTACGTCTAGACCACATGCATATAAGCAGAAAGTTGTTACAAAAACAATTTGTATCCAACTTCCTCCACATACGTCGGTAAACAAATAAAGCGGCAATCGGTAGCTTATCGTATGTTTGCGATTTTTAAAAAAAGCCCCACTGTTTAGCAGGGGGCTTTTCAAGTTTTACTTGCAGAATGAGGATTTAGAAAAGAGTACTTATATCATACGATAGCATGATGCCTGCATTCAGCCATGAATAGGCAGCACTCTCATCAGCATTTGCGACGTCAGCACCACTATCTAACGTAGCATTCATTCTGGCATATGGCCTAATGACTAAAGGCATTCCAGCTAAAGCATAGTCAAATGCAACTCCAGCTGTAAGTCCAAGACTTGCGCCAAAATAACCAGCTCCTATTTGTGCAGAAACTGCCCCTTGAGCTGTTTCTAGTAAGGCGGTATTTGCTGTGGCTAGAGCAAATAAACCAGAGAGCTCAGCATCTGAGCCCGAATTGGTGAAGCTATACATACCCACTTGAGCTCCAAATCCAATTTCGAAAGGTCCTATCGCTGCACCAAAAGGTGAGTTAACAACCAATCCAAATGCAGGACCCGCTGTATCATAAGAATCCCCTAGACCACCATGCATATATACTGGGTAGCCTAAGTCAAGACCCACAGTGTAGCCAATTAAGGCAGATCCACTTGTCACCTCTGATTCCATGGTACCTTCATCAGCTAGCATGGCTTCCAAAGCATCACCAGCATCTTCTTCAACAACAGCTTCTTCCATATCCATGGCGGCTGTCGTATCAGCCAACATCATGTCTTCCATGGCCATAGTGTCTACGGCTGCAGTATCAGCCATCATCATGTCTTCAGCAGGTGCTTCCATAGCTTCCTGACCGAAGGCAGCGACAGCAAATACCAGAATAAATAGTAAAGAAAAACGTTTCATGTTTCCTCCAAAGTTCTTCATTTTCTTAAGGTCAGGATGACCTAAATTTTTGATTGATCTCGAAATACCCCCAATCGAGGTCATATATTTCTAGATAACGCCTGAATAATACACTTATACGCCCCTAAAAGCAACGCTCAATCGATTATTATGATAGGTTTTTTGCAGTACCACAGTGTTATCAAAAATCTTAATATTCCCGTTCTCACAATTGCCAGCTAACCCTTGCTGGTATTTGACGTACTTCAAACAAGATCAATCCTTAAAGAGTATAAATACATATGGCCATATGTCAAAAAAATGAGAAGTGAGAGTTTAGACGGAAATTAATTCTTCTTTATAGAATAGCTTTGAAGCAGCTCCAGAATCCGCGTTGCTGCCTGACCTTCCCAATACATAGGCGTGGTGTATGCTGATTTATCAACATGGAGAGCCTGTTTTGCGCTAGTATAGATATCTTTTGCCTGAATAAGCCTGTTGCTACCTTCCCAGATAGTGATAGGCCTTTCAGTACTCGGACGAACGGTTAGGCAGGGGATTCTCAGATAAGTCGTTTCCTCCTGAATTCCCCCTGAATCTGTGATGACAAGAGCCGATTCACTCACCAGTTTTAAGAAGTCGAGATATGCTAGCGGTCCAGTTAGGTAAATACTAGGAGAAGATATGAGGCGATTAAGTAAATCGAAATCTTTTAGCTTGCCAAGCGTCCTGGGATGGATCGGAAAGATAACCGGCATAATATTAGCTGTTTTCAGCCACTCGTCAACAAGAAGACTAAGTGATCCCATATCGTCAACATTGGATGGTCGGTGAAAAGTCATGACTGCGTAGGGTGTGGATTCAGATTTCCAAGACAGGTCAATAGAATTACATTCGATATCATCTAGAATTAGCTGGCGTGATTTAGCAACCTCTAGATGACTCACCAAACTATCAATCATGAGATTGCCCAACATATGGATGTTGTCTGAATTTACCCCTTCAGCGATTAAGTTTTCGGAAGCATCAGCTGATGTGGTGATATAAAGGTCAGTTATGGCATCGGTTACCAAGCGATTTATTTCTTCAGGCATGTCCCGGTCTTTGCTTCGCAGGCCAGCTTCATAGTGGCAAACCTTGATATGTAGCTTCGCGGCGACAAGACTGCAGGCGGCAGTGGAGTTTACGTCACCAACCACCAATACCATTTGGGGTTTCTCCGAGAAACAAACTGCCTCAAATTTTTCCATAATATGTGCTGTTTGTACAGCGTGACTCCCTGAACCAACTTCAAGATTGATATGTGGTTTGGGAATATTTAATTGATCAAAAAATGAATGCGACATTTTTTCATCATAGTGTTGACCAGTATGGACCAAAATGGCTTCTAGAGTGGGATGATTCGCCAATGCATGCATCAGCGGGGCTATTTTCATAAAGTTCGGTCGCGCACCAGCTACGAGGATGATTTTGTATTTATTTTGAGAGTTCAATTCTTTATTGCTCCAATCATAATTTCGTTCAAGCTAAATATCTTTGCTTTTATTCCAACCCACAAACCTCAATCTCCAATACTAACTACGATTGATCAAAAAAAATAACCCGCACGATTTATCGGTTGAGAATCTGATTAATCAAGTCATAAGAGTTTCGCCAAGTATCATTACCACCTAACTTCAGTTAGGTGTTTAACACCCCTAATAAATCTTTGGAGAACATATACCCACCTTTATATTGCCGCGCTAAATCAGGCATTCGCATCTCCTTCGACGGGCACTTCGACGAGCTCAGTGTGACACCTCAGGAGGACGCAAGGATAGGATCCTGAAGAAGATTTATATGAGCTCCCTGAAAAAGAATTTATCCCTCGCCCAGGTGAGGATTTGAAAACTTGAAATAAGAAAAGGATTGATCCTTATGTCTGGAAATTTGCGGATGCGTGTCTTTCTGGTTGTCCTCCTGGTCGGTAGCGCTGCCTATATGCTGAGAGATACCATTAGCTATTACACAATGGATGATACCCAAAGAGAAGCCCTCATTGAGAGTGGCGAGATGGATGAAATGCGTAAAAACATCATTCATCAGGGCTTGGATCTCCAGGGCGGTATGCATGTTGTCCTTGAAGTCGATTTAGAAGAACTCA
>Ga0233437_1002977_pt1 | contig 23648 bp, 28 predicted proteins | sample SI_122_August201_FD_182714 | JGI IMG/M metagenome (GOLD analysis project Ga0233437, IMG submission 182714) | Seawater microbial communities from Saanich Inlet, British Columbia, Canada - SI_122_August2016_200_MG | ecosystem: Environmental > Aquatic > Marine > Inlet | place: Canada: British...
CGAAAATGGGGTAAGGTGGTGAGGTGGTGGTCAGGTGGTGGTAAGGTGGTGGTAAGGTACTGTATTCGTAAGTAATAGGAAGGAACATGGTGGTGGTGAGGTAGTAGTGAGGTGGTGGTAAGGTGGTGGTAAGGTGGTGGTCAGGTGGTAGTCAGGTGGTGGTACATACTTGTTTATCCTGAACCAAGGTACTTGGCAACCTCCATGCATAAGCATTTAGGATAGCGTGGGAAAGTAGGACTTTCACGAACCCACTTCAAAAGTAGTTGTCTTTTTGGTTGCTTGGTCTTGTAGTAGGCGACTAGAAATCCAGCGAACGCGACAGGTAGATCCACCCATGAGTAAGAGAAAAAGTTGGTTCCTATAATCTTATCGATAGTATAATTTCCATGATAAAGCCGTATTGCCATGTAATAGGCCCAGTCCTCGGGAAGAATCGAGTCACGCTTGAGCCTTGCTTGTAGTTCGCACTCTGTCTCATGGATCAATTCCAATGGAATGGTTAAGATAAAATCAAACATTCGTTGCATTTGAATGTTATATAAATCAGTGCTGTATCTTTGATTCTCAATGGCCTCTTGAATATAAGGGGTAGCCCAATTGAGAAAGTTGCTTCCTAGTGGTTCTTCATTTCTTTCATTCCGTCTCATATCCATAGAAGAGAAGTAGATTTCTTCATAATTAAAGATGTCGGTTGCGCCTACATACTGTCGTAGCTTTTGTAAGTACTTATAAGGAACTGTTTTTAAAACTGCAGCGCAGAATTTAGGAAGAAGTAGTATCGAACTGCTTCCTTCTGAGTCAAAATATCGAACTCTTTTTCGGTGTCCCTCCATCCCGAAATCTTTCACCCTCAAAAACGGGAGGCCCAGGTGAGGCTCAAAAGGGGATTCGGATACCCCAAAACGGCAACCCGACAGAGGACCGAAGGTCGCTCGCCCAAGGGTCTCCGGCCCTTTTCGGCTTTCTCAGGGGTAGAGATTGTGCGAAGGGATGGAGAAGATGGAGAAGAAAGATAATCAGTTAATTGCGGAGCATTTAGATTTGCTTCGTGAGGAGACAAAGAAACAAGATCGACAGTCTCGTATTTTAGAACTGGCGATGGCGACTCATCAGGAAGTCAAGGATCTTCGAAATCTCGTGTCTCTTTTTCATCAGCAAGTCGTTCGAGGTCTGTTGACTGTGGATCAGGGGAAGAAGAAAGATGAGTGAGACACCAGTAGGGCTTAAGGGCCAAACACTTTATTTTGGGTTTCTTAGACACGATGAAGGCAGTGATATGTATACACATGGTTGTGTGACGGAAGACCTATACTGGCGCATTCAAGACATGTACCCCAATCAAGTCATGATTGTGTTTCAATCGGAGGAAAGTCAAGAGGCTATGCTTCATGCTGTCGCGGTGTGTGGAGCGTTGAGAGAGAAGTACGAAAAGAGGGACTTAAGTGACTATGGCAGAGATGACAATGAGCGAGGAGAAAGTGACGATGGCGATGGAAGACTGGTTGGGGGATTGTAAATCCAGGATGATTGATAAGTTAGAACAACTGTGGCATTACAATGAATCGAAATTCCCTGAGGCGCAGCTGCAGTATCATAAAGCCAGTATGGAGAGGTTTATGGGGGTTCCACTGGAATTATTTGCGATCATGTGTGCGACGGAAGTGGCCAAATACAAGGGAAATCTGGAAGGGTATATTGAGCATCTGGAGACTATTTTAAACCCCGGGGGAATCCAGTTGCAATATCCTCGAGGATGGAAAAAAGAGATGTTGGAAGTTCTTCAACTTATTATTCAGCTGGTGGAGTATGTTCCTCATCCAGTGACCTAGACGGTGAGAGTGGAGTAAGAAAAGGCGAGGTATACAATGGGTGTGTGGGATACAGTTTCCAATTTCATTTCCAACCAAACCAGCGGGTTTGGTGGCGGAAATTTAGACTGGTTTTACGCGTCTCAGAATGCAGTCATTAACCAGGCCAATAAAGCGACATATACAGGGTTAGCAAGTATTGAGTCCACGATTAACTCGACTGCAGGAGGGGTTGTCAACTCCGTTAAGGGTATTGTAGGGAAAGTTTCCACGGAGTTACAAGAAGATTACATGAATTTATATAATGGCCAAGTCAAGCTGAACAATCAAGTGAATAGTATTACTGGGTCGTTGAACGATGCGATTACGGGGGCGAGTGAGAAAGTCATTCGAGGGGTGGACGATGTGATAGGAGATACCGTTCGTGGGGTGGTGACGGGAGTCACCGATAAAGCGCTTCAGACGTTAAGGGCCAACATGATGCTTGATATGGGGACGCAATTCAGGGAACCTATTATGGGCCAATTGGGACTTCAAAGTAAGAATCAGACGGCAGTTTTGACGGAACAGATTCGAGACAATTTTACTTTGGGAACCAAACAACTCATTGATGCGACTGGGTCGACGATGGAAGGAATCAGTCAAGATCTTATGACGAATCTGGACTCGACCATGAAAGCGTATTCGGAGCATTTAGAGAAGTCTTGGGCCAGTGAATTGGCGACGTTACAGAAAAGCGGGTTATTAGATAACCAACTGATGGATGAATTGAACCCGTATCTGGAGCAAGGGATGGCGGTGGCGTTAGGGTCGGCGCAGACCGCGGAAGCGATCGGGCAGCGAACGTTGGCCCAGGTGTCCAGTCTGGCAGACGCTGTGACGAAGTATTTACCCTTACTCATTGTAGGAGTAGGATTTTTAATGGTGATGTAAAGAGGGAAAGTAAGACGGGGGAGTGAAAGAGAGTGAAATGGGTTGGCCAGACGATTTATTAGATTCGTATGTTCCCTCTCTTCCTGGGGGTGCTCCTTCTGTGGGAGAAGCGTGGGATACGGGGTATGGAGTAGGAGAGCAAGTGGTGGATCAAGCACAGACGGCGGTGGGTAGTATAACCGGGTTTGCGGATGGGATTATGAAATATTTACCGATTATCGTGATTGGGATGGGAGTGGTGATTTTGTTGAAGAAACGATGAGTGTTTTAGAAGAGCGCTTAACGAAGAAGCGTGGGGTGTTGTGAAGAGAGTATCGAGATGGAACGAGAGTGGAGGGAAAGAGCCAATTGGCTTAACCAGGCCGAACGAATGAATCAAGAGAAATCATCGTATTGGAATGAGTTACAGACGCAAGAAAAGAGTTTGATTGATGGGTACTTAAACCTGTACACGAGCAAGTCGGATGTGGAGGATGAGGCGTGGGGAAGTGCACATCGAGAACTGAATGACTTTTATCATTGGGGACAGCATGAGCCGATTCCGTTTGAAGGAACGAAGACGTATGCACAACTAGATAAGTGGACAGCAGAGCATGAACCGACGGGGTGGGCCTGGCATCCTGACTATCCCAGGAAGTTAGAGCAAGGACTGAAACGACGAGGAAGAGACTTAGATACTTTGTTAGGGCAAGGAAAGAGCAATCAAGCTCCTGAAAAGGAGGGAGAGATGTTAGGAGGAAGAAAAGGAGAAGAGAAGCCGCCTGGTGAGGATCGGGCCAATCGTGGTGGGGGAGGGGGAGGAGAAGATGAGTGAGAAACGTGTGGAGATTGTTGGTTTAGATCGTGCCTCGTTAGGGACGTATTTGCCTAGCCCAGGATGGGATGTATGGACATTAAACGTGTGGTACGATTCCGGTTGGCCCAGTGTGATTCCTGACCGTGCCTTTGAACTGCATCAAGCGGGAGAACTATTGCCTGTATCAAAAGGGGTGCATTTGCTTGACTTAGATCGAGTCCATGCGGCATATGCGAAATGGGGGGTGCAAGTGTGGACGATCGAGAAAGGAAGAGGAGAATTTCCGTTGTGTGAAGAAGCGAAGAATCTTCATGTGATTCAAGAAGAAGAACTGTATGCTTTATTTCCCGAGGAACCCAAAGAATTCTTATTTTCGTCGAGTTTTTCGTATATGATTGCGCAAGCGAAGAGGGAAGGGTATACGCATATTCGGCTTTGTTGCTGCCCGTTACGGGATGAGTATCGATTCGAGTTAGCGAGTCTGTGGCGAATGATTCAGTTGTTAGAAGAGAAATGGGGAATTTGTGTGGAAGTTCAGTTTGGGGATGAATGGGCGGTGCTTGTGTCGACTCATCCAGAGATGATTCGAGAAGAGCGAGAAAAAGCGGTAGCGCAAGGAATGTGTTATATTGATATGAAAGGAAGCGTGATAGATCATCAATATGTGACTCCCACGTATACGGCAGAGATGCAAGCGAGACAGCGGGAGAGGTTGATGATGAAGTTAAGACCCCAGATTGCGGAGCGGCAGCGGCAGTTGTTGAAAGAGCGGATTGCGACTTTAGAGCAAAGTCGAGATCCTAAACAAGGACAAAGGGGGAAGAAAAAGAATGGAAAGCGTCGGTGAAATCAAGCAAGAGTTTAAGACGGTATCGCATATGATTTGGTTATTCTTAAGCGATCTTCGATCGCTCAAGGGTGAGTGTTCTCTGGACCCCGCTCAGGTCGAGCAAGGAGAAAAGAATGGAAAGCATCGGTGAAATCAAGCTCGACTTAAAGACGTCAGCCTATGTGATTTGGATGGTTTTGTTACTAATGGAGCTTTATCGGCAAGTTAAGCACCAATGGAAGGGTTTTAAATTCTGGTGGCGGTTTACGCGTCGTGGAAAGAGGCCGGTGGGCCATCTTTGTCCAACGGGAGAGATCGAGTTTCGATCGGAAGATGATGAGCCTCTTGAGCGGCCCTCTGATTCTCACCCGAAGGCAGAGTAGTGTTGTAAGATGGAGTGGTGGTATTCGGTGTTAAACAGTTGGTACTGGGTTGTCTCGTTTCTTGTGTTCACTGTGTGTGTGCGAGAGTGGTGGAGTACTTGGGTGTCGTGGCAACTTAAGAGACAATGGGTCGTAACAAAGGGAGCAAAAATCGAGTTATTGAGGCCAGAGACCAAACCGTTGGTGAAAAGCAAACCGAAGAGGCGCTCGTCCGCCCGTTTGTCGAGCAGCCCAACCTCGACATCGACGTTAAGCACATCGAAACCGTGATGGATCATAATCTAGCGACTCCAACGATTGATTCTCCGATGGTGAATCGTTGGGAAGATGTGGGGAATTTTGACACGATGTCGGCGGATATTTTGAACAAGTATGAATCGATTACGGGGAACAAGGTGACGAGTTCGGGGATTGTGGAAGGAGGAGCGGTTGGTCAGCCGGCCACCAAACGACGTCGAGTACGAGCGGGGCAGTTGTTTGACACGATTGCGACGGACGAAGTGCCGGCTCGGTCGGGAGGCAGGAATCCGACAACGGGAGAGTTTGTGCTTCCCCCGAATTTGGAAGATTTACGAGGAAAGATTTATCGGTACTATCAAGAGTTCCCGCATTTGATCAACGACAAGACGTCTCTATTCAATCGTCGATGGACAGAGATTCAGTTGGAGAATGAATTAGAGAGATGTCGTCGTGCCTTGCAGCCAGCGGCGACGTTTCAGTTTCTTCGGCAAAGCACGATGCGAGTGATTGATACGGTGGAACTGATTGGGTGCCAGAGAGGGTATGCCGTTCAGAATCTGGCGAAAGCGGTAGGAGAAGATCCCGAGTTTGATTTGTGTCTTCGGCAAATCATGGTAGAGTACAATTTGGATTTCAGTAAATTCCTTCGTCCCGAATTGCGGCTTTTGTGGATTATTTATGGGAAAGCAAGCCTATTGCATAAGTCCACGAAGAAGAATACGGGTGTCCAGGAACTATTGAGACAGAATGTGACGCTGGTGCGGCCTAAGCACGAGCCTGAGACTGAAACTATAGTTCCTCCCTCTGTGCCTCCTGTGACGTTGAGTGTGTAAAAGAAAGCGTGTGGGAAGCGAAGAAAAATGGAAGTATTGGGTCAGTTTGATTTTTGGAGGTCGATGACGGCGGGAGCCTTGTCTCTTCTGTATACGCAGTTCATTGATGGGTTGCCCGTCATGGCATTTCCGCAGGTGACACTTATGTCGGCGGGAGTTAGTGCCATTAGTGTGTTTGTGGCTCAGCGGGTCTATGCGATTGTCAACCAGGTTCTTTTGTCCAACCTGACAGGATCGTTAGCGGGAAAAGCGCAAGAGTATTTCATGGAACCTATCTTTGCCGGGTTTATCCAGAACTATATTGCGCCGACGATGGGAACGGGTCGTGGCCCGTACTCGAACTTCATGCGAGGATTTGCGCTTGATTTTGGTGCGCAGCAATTTGAAGTGTCGTTTCAAAACCTGTTCAGTCCTTCTGCCGGAAGAACCTCGGAAGTGCAGACCAATTACTTTGCGTTGTAGAGGAAGAGAAAGAGATGGATGTTGTCATGGAACTAGCGGCGGAGGAGGGCATAAAGATCGCGTGCTGTCTCTCTGCGGCCTGTGCTCGTGCGTGTGGTGTGTGTAGGCGTAAAAAGAAGAAAGATAAACATGAGTCATGTGTTTCATCAAAGCCGGACGGTGGCCAATTACACCAACCAGGCTGTGACTCCGGAGTCCGAGGTGAGCGACCTTCAGTCGCTTAGAGGGCCGAAGGCCCTCGAGGCGAGCGATCCGTAGGATCGCTCAAGGGCTGCAAGGAAAAATAGGTTCATGGTGTGTTTTTTCCTTGCAGGTGACGTATGCGGGGGTGTTAGACACGAGTCTGACAGCGTCGCAGCTGGTGTCGAGCGATGCGTCGAAGAAATTGTCGTCGACGCTGTTGACCGACTGGCTGGCGGGGACCAGCAACCAAGTGACCGTCACTGCCGATGGTTCGGGTGGTGCCGTCCTCAGCACGTCTCAAGACCTCCACTCCGCCGCAAGTCCCACCTTCGCCGGAGCGACTTTCAGCGGAATGACTGCCGATCGAATTCTAGGAACGGGAACAGAGAGTGTACTGGAATCGGTCGATTTGACGGACTACATAGCCGGAACCACGAACCAAGTCACAGTGAGTACCAAAGGTACTCAAGGTCTGTGAGAAAAATGGTCTCAGTGTTTATTTTTCTTACAGGTGACGACGGACGGAGTGGGAGGGATGACGTTGTCGGCTCCTCAGGATCTAGCGGCAGCATCGAGTCCTAGTTTTACGGGACTGACGGTGAGTGGATTGACGGCGACACGGTTGGTGGCGAGTAATGGAGCTAGTGCAGTTGCGTCATCGGCACTTAGTGATTGGGTAACGGGAACAAGTGATCGGGTGACTGTTGCTGACGATGGAGATGGAACGATTACCTTGTCGGGTCCTCAAGATTTAGCCAGTACTTCGAGTCCTAGTTTTACGGGACTGACGGTGAGTGGATTGACAGCGACACGGTTGGTGGCGAGTAATGGAGCTAGTGCGGTTGCATCATCGGCACTTAGTGACTGGGTGACGGGAACAAGTGATCAGGTCACGGTCACCGACGATGCAGATGGAACGATTACCTTGTCGGGACCTCAGGATCTAGCGACGACGAGTAGTCCTTCTTTCGCTGGACAAACCATTCGACTCAATGGAACCCCTATGCTTTCTCTGGAAGCCACACAAACGGCTCATACAAATGGAGGACAAGCCAGTTTCATCAGTGCAGAAAACTCGGAAGGAATTATAGCTCAGATTCGATTCGCTCATTCGGGAACCGCTGACGATCATTGCGGAAGTACGTATTTCTACGTGAACAACGGCGCGGAACAACTGGGCCAGATTCTCGCTCTCCAAACAGGAGTCATTCAAGTCGGTAGTTCGGTGGATTATGCGGATTTATATCCCTACAGTTCCAATAGCACTCTCGGTCTTGCGGGCAATCCTTGGGGAACTGTGTATTATACGAGTCTCAGTGAAGTATCGGATGAAAACCTCAAAAAAGATATTATTGACCTACCAGCCGCTTATGGATTACCATTGATGCGACTCATGAAACCAAGACGGTTCAAATGGAAAGAGACATCGAAAGATCAGCGACCTCGAGCGGGACTGGTGGCGCAAGAAGTAAAACAAGCCCTGTTGGATCATGGAATCAAAGAAGACGAGTCTTCGTTTTTCAATGAAGAAGGAGGCAATTATAGTTTACAATCGCATCAGTTTATTGCGTGTTTGATTAAAGCCATACAAGAGCTGGATGCTCGTGTGACTAGTTTAGAAACATAAACTTATTTTTCCTTGTTTTTGCGTACACGCGCCTCCGCCTTTTCTTGTTTGAATCGGTAGAATAGGGTGTACCAAAGGTGAAGTCTTTCTTTTGCAAAATCCGCGTTCTTTATAGCTTGTGGACTGGCATGCTTAGAGGGAGCTCCCTTCTCAAATGTATTGAATTTGAAGATCTGGGCAAATCGAGCCCGGTTCTGCCCTTTGAGTCTGGTAGCAATGTCGTTCATTCTTCCTCCTAAAGCAGCCTGTTTTTTTCGGTCCGGAAGATCGAGATAGAGATATTTCGCCATCCTCGTATTAATCTTGTGCGTGAGATTTTGTCCCTCGAACTCGAGATACTCCGGGTCGTCTAGTATGTCCATATAAATGCTAGCTCGTTCCTTCGAGTCTTCGAGGGATTGTACATGGTCGGGCGGATAAAACTGTTTCATCTGTTCGTCGATCTTGGTAAAGAACTGTCGTCTGGTAAGATCCTCGTCAGTGAGTCCGTATTTGACGTCTTTATCTGGAGTGTCTGGAGTGAACCCCTTGCCACGTGGATCTTCTATGGGTTTGTCGGCGGAATCAGGCGTATCGGAGGCGGAGCCAGGCGTACGGGAGGCCTTGCTGGAGGCGGAGCCAGGCGTAGCGGAGAAGCGGACATCTATCGTTGAGGATGAGCCTGTTTCGGGGGAAGAGGGATTTGTGGATGATCCTGTTTCGGGGGAAGAGGGATTTGTGGATGATCCTGTTTCGGGGGAAGAGGACTTTGCGGATGATTCTGTTTCGGGGGAAGAGGACTCGTCGGAACTATCGCTAGACACCGGACTTCTCAACACCCCCAGTTCCCGTTGTAGAGCGAGTAACTCCTGAGAATATTGATCAAGTTTCCTCTGAAAGTCTTGGACCCGGTCTTCCACCTCCTCTTTCGTTTTTAGTCTCATCGTGACCCTCCTCTTTTCAATTTCAATATTGTCAGTCTGCATAATCTTCATAGCGAGTGTTTCTATGTACTTCATCTGCCAGTCAAGAGGCTGGGAATTGAGCTTGTCGATTGGATGGTGTTGAGGTGCGATTTTTCCCAGTCGTTTTTCCCAGTCTAAATGCCTTGCCAGTACTTCCTCGGAAGTAATACTGCCCATTCGTTTCAAAGACGCATGGAAAGACGTGTCATCCGTGCCGCGAAGTAGTTGGGCATTGACTTCCATAGCCCATTTCTCCTCGTCCCGCCGCAATTGGTCTTTCTCCGCTTTTTCCAGTGCGCCACCGGCTGGAAAATCATGACTTAGTTTGATGGAAAATCCTTTTTTGATTTTAGCGAATAGCGCCTCTCGCTGATCCTCGGTAAACATGTCAATAGGGTAAACTCCAGCACGTTGGCATAGAGCGTGTGCAAGCTTGTTCATATCCTCGTCGCGCACGACTTCATTCCTGTTAGACTGTGCCTTCACTATCGCGTACAACGCCTGTACTCGAGCGCCTAGAGCCTTTTTTGTGGCATTCGATCCTAGGGGTATACCACGAGCGAATAGTTCAGTAAAAGGATCCAGAGTTTTTACTGTAGCCGGTGTTTCAGGAATGGCGGGCGAGGATGGTTTTCCTTCCATTGGCGTGTCGATCCCTACAGAAGAAGAAGAAGAAGCCGCTTGCCCTAAGGGGGTTTCTTTAGAGACAGGTCTCTTTTTCTTGACCAACGAATCTACATCCATAGGTTCCCCACGGGGAGAGGCGGAAAACTGAAAGACGATGTCCGAAGGCGATGCCGGAGAGGTGTAGAACTCATCGCTTTCCGCAGAGTCCGAAGGCGATGCCGGAGGGGGGTGGAACTCGTCGCTTTCCGCAGAGGATCCAATCTTCGGTGATCCTTCAGGACTTGAATCGGGTTTCTCTGGGGTCACCGGGGCGGGGACGTGCGGGACGCTCGAGCGAGTAGAGGAGCCCAAAGAATCATCAGAAAAAGCTGTCCAGGGCGTGTATTGCACTTCTCCTAGTCCGGGCTGAATTTGATTGAGGATGGCAGAGTACTGATTCAAAGCCATACTACTTGTTTCCTTCCCCCATGCCGATCTTGCCCCTCCTGCTATTTTTCCTCCGACCTCTTTTGCCCCTTCTGCTAGTTCTCCTCCGAAGTCTTTCGCGCCTCCCCATGCCAAGCTTGCCCCTCCTGCTATTTTTCCTCCAGCCTCTTTTGAGATCACTCCTGCTAGTCCTGCAATTGTCCTTCCTCCATGACCCAAACCGGATATATCAGTCTTTATATCATCTGCTATATTCGAGATAGCTTTTCCTGTCTTCTCTCCGACATCTTTTGCTGCTCCCGACACTCTTCCTGTCATTCGACCAAAGAGGGCGCCCACTCGTCCTAAAAGTCCCGGTCGCTCGGCTTGCCGGGCTTTATCGTCGTCACTCGCTTGCTGGGCCGCCGCCGCGTCTTGGTTTCCGCTTGGTGCGCCGGCCCCTAGGGCGTTTTTTGAGGTCTGTTTCCCTTCCTCTCCCTCTCCCTCTTCCTTTCCCTTTCCCTTTCCCTCTTTTCCTCCTTCTTCTACACCGGGCGGAGGAGGAACTCCGACCTGCACTCCCCCTCCTCCTCCTCCTCCTGAATCTCCTCCACTCGTCTCTTCTTTCATGGTTTTATCAAACGTCTCTTCTGACGCTCCATAAATGGCATTGGCCATCTTCGTCGAGTCCCAATGCGCATATTTCTCATATTGAGGATCAAAACAGTCTCTTGTCATCTCGTCCGCATTACTAAACCCCATCCCCAACGGTTTCTTATACCGCCGAGGCACAAGTCCAATATTTGGCTGAAAGGGCTGCTTTCTCCATTTATGTGAGTAGACATCGTTTACTATTTCATAAATATGTCGTTTCATGTCTCACTTTTCTCACGCACACAGACACCACTACCTCTTTCTACTTTACGAGCGGATGACTTTCATCAGTCCGTCCTTAATCAAAAGCTGTCGGTATTTTCCGACCATGATCACAATATCGTACGCGGTCGCCGACCCGGCCGAGGGGTTGATATTGATCATCGTGTTCATCGGCAACGTCTCCACACCCGCCTGGACACCCTTCAACATAGTTCCCGTCAAATCCGAAGTGAACGAAATGATCGTCCAGGGAATCGACGCCAAAAATCCTGGATTCGCCACTTGCTCCCCAATCTCGAACCGCTGAATCGCCATCGGATACTGCTGCACGTTCCCAATGATATTTCCTCCTGGATCCTTGATCGTATAGTCCGTAATCTGCGAGAACGCCAACAACGTGTCGTTACTCGCGGCCGTCACACGAACCCCCATCATCACAAACGCGACATTCCCCGTCACCGAAGCGGGTTTAATATCCACACGAGTTGCCGACGTCAATGAAGCATAATAGAGTTCTCGAGACACTTCCAAATACGGCAACACGACTTCTCTTGTATCGGCCAGTTGCTGCGTATCAAACGGAGGTTTCAAATGCCGGTCTATAATATAGAGTTTCATCGCCGTACACGTCAAATCTCCCGAAGCCACCGATCCTGCCACTTCCGCCATCGCGAAGGTCGTGAACTTGTACCGAATTCGAATATCGCCTTTCAGTTTTCCCATCGGCACATCCGCTTGCTGGAACACCGACCAAAGAGGCATCACAAACGTATCCGTTCCGCCCGCCGCGGCAATGGTGGTCGTTGAGATTTCATCGTAGGCCGAATCAATCCCAATATCCGCCGCCGTCAACGTTCCCCATTCCGTAGGACGAAGAGCTTCATACACGAAATGCTGCCATTCAGGATACAACGTAAACGTTTCTCCTCCTTGCTCGATTTCCACGGCATCGCAATGGAACCACGAGGGCATGACAACGGCCGTATCGGTGGCGTCTCCGTTACTCAGGGTATAATACAACAGAATCTGCTGGATCTCGCTCATCTTGTTGGCTGTGAACGTAAATTCCACATTCTGTTGTGTACTTAAAATATTCGTATAAGCAGTGACGGGATCAAACACGTGCACTTTCCAAGAGACCGGCAAGGCCTCCACGGCTCGCTGATGGACCAGTTGCGAACCAACACCCATGACTTTACGACCCGCTCGTTCGCTGGGAGGAACCCACATTCGCCGCATGATTTTCTTTTTCTCACCCCCACACACGCACACGCACACACTTCACACACGTTCCACACACTCTTTTCAAGCGCATAAGATCGCTCTTCTACTAGAGTTATCGCCAATGGCGAGGCGGATAAGGATTGTTAACGTCCGGCGGAAGGTCAGGATTTTGCTCGGCTGTGAATTTGGTTTTCGCAAACGTGATATACTTTTGCAATTGATCCAATACTTGTCCTCCTTCTGCTGCTGCTGCCCCGTGTGGTAAGTGACTCTCGCTGCCTAGTGTACGCATCGAGTCCACAATTCGTTGATGATACTGGCCCAGAATCGTTTGTCGTCGCCCGGCTTCGGTCATTTGCAAATCAATGGCCTGCAACTCTTTCCCGGATTCCAAGAAATTGGCACGCATTTGCTCGGCCGATTTTCTCCATCGAATCAACTGATTTTCTAGCTCTCCCGCCATAGGATCGTATAGTTTTCGAACCTCCAAATCACCAATCATTCGTCCCCAGTTTTTCTCAATCATATAATTAAACTCGTCGGCTTTCGCAATCATATTCTCGGTTCGTTTTCGTAGCCTTTGTTGAGAGACATAATCGAGTCCCAAGGGTAATCCTCCTGCCAATCGTTGATGATAATCGGGAGGAATATCACGTAAGAAACTAAACCCGACTTGTCTCTCGGACGGTTGGTTCATAGCCAGTACATCGCTTACATCTCCTGGATACCCATACTGTCCTTTGGTTTCTAATCCCGACCCCTGATAAGCGCCTCTAGCGTTATATCCCCCCGATGTAGCGGCATCTACACCTATTGCACGCCCAGCGTCATCCGTGTAAAAAGGAAGTCTAGCATTGGCTGCCGCGCTAGGCATCGCGGCTCCTAGAGGCATTACGGCGTCTGTTCCTCGGCGTCGTGTCTCAGCACCTATTGCTTCCGCGTGCATCGCGTCTATTACCGCCTGTTGTCCCGGATTCATATTCTCTTTTTCTCACCCACTCCCACTACTCTGTAACACACGAGCGATCTCGTCGGAACGACTCGCTTTTTGTCCGATCGTACGACTCTTCTTTCCGACAAAGAAATCAGGGATACTTTCTGGCTTATGCCGGACAAACCGCACATCTTCGTCCCATATGGATTCTCCCCGTAAATAAACAACAATGGTTGTATAGTTCTGTAACGCTCGTATGGACCAGTCACGGAACTGCCGGAAATCTTCAAAAAATAACGCCAGTAAATCATACAGTTCTTCCATATTTCCTCTTCCTCGCAACGTACGTAAACAAATATACGACGCTAACGACCGCATACGACGAGACACCATCGAGTAGTATTGCACACTAAACACAATGCTAATATAAAGATGCCGAGACCGCGTCACCAGATTGTTGATGATTGCATCTTGAGAATAGTCCATATCTAAATCGTCGAATATCAGCAGGATATGTGGGATAGGCTGGGTGGTCATTTTATCCACAGGATTTTTTCCGCCAATGACATCCAGCCGCGCTTGCTGGATCTTAATGATCGTTTCTAACAACTCGGGTTTATACGCCGTCACAATATGTTCCGTGAACCGAAGAGGAGACTCATATTTCGCCGTCTCACTGAAGACAATGATTTGATTGAACACGTTTCGATTGCAGTACGCTAACAACCGGACAAACAACGTCTTTCCACTGTCGGTTTCTCCAATGACAATCACAATCCTTCGTTTGGTTTCAAAACTAATCGGGAAATGATATAACGCCTCAGGAGGCTGGTCAATGGCCGGCTCCGATCCCGCAGGACGGGTGTTATACACATTCGACGCATGCACATGTCGTCGTCGATTTCGTACCGCTTCATTCATCTTTTCCTTTTCTTCCTTCTCTTCACCTGCGTGTGCAAGTGGAAGAAGTGAAACGGAATGGGGATACAGTATTTAACCTTGAGTTCTCGAGACCGGTCGTCGGGCACCGAAGGAGCCGCCACGTTTCAATTCACCGATATTCTTTCTCTTCCTCGAGGAACTGAGCTTTATATCACCAATTTCGCTCTTCCCATGACGAATTTCACCGTGATCACGGGAGTCAACGACGTGATTCCGTCCGATTTAGGCGACACGACATTGACGGCAGGAGTCTATAATATTACCGCTCTCTTAGCACACATTGAAACGGCCATGTCCACAGCGACAAGCACCACCATTACTTGCTCGGTTTCGAATTATCTCGTTACCATTGCATCGACGGGAACACCGACGTTGACATGGACAGACTCCACACACAGCGCCGCTCGACTTCTTGGTTGGGACCCTGACACGGACGTGGTAGCCGGAGCGTCGCATACATCTCCGAATCCTTACGACTTGTCTCGACCCCATTTCGTTCATATCACATTGGCACAAATCCCGTTTGTGAATATCCAGATTGCCAGTGATCCCGTACGACACGCCCATTTCTCAATTCCCGTGACGGCCGCCAATGGAGACGTGCTCATGTACGCTCCTCGAGGTGTGTTTGTCAAACCGATCGGTGTCGTGACTCCGCTAGGAATCAAGCAACTGACCGTCACTCTGACCGACGAGGAAGGAAACGATTTTGTTCGTAGCGACTGGACACTCGAGCTACGTCTTCGGTTTCCAGAGGTGTAAGTGGAGAAGAGAGAGAGATGCAGGCGGGGACGTACGATCTTCCAGGACCCGAAATGATGGTTTCTCCGGCTCCTCTTTGTCTTTATCGTTGGACCGATCATCGAGCTCCTCATACGTTTTGGGGGCCTAGGGATTTAGACACGAACTTGTTTGCGATTGAAGTGGTCCCCATTACCAACAAGGATTTAAAGAAACGAGGACAAAAACGAAAACAACCCTACTAGACATGTGTTTTTACTTGTTTCTACACTGTAAGTCTCGTACACGAGCTAAAGCCGCTTCAAAGCTTTGATACTCCCCATATTCGTCTCTTTCTATGTACCGTGTGGGAGCATACTCGTACACTTTCTCAAATAAACCAGACACCACATAAATCACAAACGCTCCTCTTCTTCTTGCATCCCGTTCCCAATACTCTTTCATCCCCTCCTCAGAAGGGTCGAAGACCCTTGGGCGAGCGACCGAAGGTCGCTCAGGGTCTTCCTCTTCCTCAACGACCCAGTTCACCCGCTCACGGGCCCCTTCATACATCTTAATGCACCACTGAAGAAATCGTTGCCTCACTACTCGGCTTTCCATCTTCACTCGATCTCCACACAAACTTGATCGTCCACTCCCCTAACACCTTCCTGCCACAGTTACTCAATCGGGAAGGGCCGAAGGCCCTTTCCATCCGCGACTCAGGCAAGAAACATGTCACCTCCCATCCCGCCTTTTGATACAACCTTCCCAACGTCTGGGCACTGATCAAAGGAACCGCTCTATAAACAACCTCTCCTGGGTATTTCGTTTCCCATAAATGCACGAAATAGGCTTGCGTTAAAATGACATAGGGAGATTGCTGGATCGACTCATACAAAAACTCATTGACGATCTTGAATACTTCTTTCGAAATCGTCCCTTCGTCTCGACATTCATCGGGTCGAATCGCTCGAGAAGTAGGAACCATTTCCTCTTCTTCATCCTCGCCATCCATGTTCGGTTTAAAACTAACTGGTTCTTCCGCCATCTTCTTCTTTCCCACACAACCCTCTGAGCAACCCCAAAGCAGATCATTGATCCATTCTCCGACATCCCCTTTGGGGCTCTTCCTAAAAAGGGTGATACCCCATTGGGGTCATCCCGATTTCTATATAAACTCGGGCGGGTCCCCGACGCTAGCTTGGTTGGTGTGTAAGAGTGGGAAGAAAAGATAAGAGAAGAAAAATGAAACGGGCCGGAAAGACAATTAAGCATAAGGAAGTGGAATTGACTCCTCCTCAACGACGGGCTGGAATTCCCCGAGTTCAAGATGATTTCTTGAATACCCCTTACAAGGAATGGTTGTGCTGGAACCTGTGTATCAAGTACAAACGCGCCGACGGAACCGAGTATATCGCCTACCCGAAAGAAGCTCCTATTTCTCTGGAGTTGCTGGCCCATTGTATCAATCGCCAATGGCTTCCTCCGAAACGTGATTTCCCCGGCTGGAAACTGGTCATGGCGGGAAAAGGTTTTGGAGGAGGTCGGTCTCCTTTCTATTGGTCCTACGCTCGCCCTTTCCCGGCCACCGAGGCATCCATTCGCCAGTCTTTGGGAATGTGCGCACGCACTTCAGGATTGGTGACGCCGTTTCCCGACGACCCTTCTGACGACTCGACAGACTGGACTCCTATTATTCGAGACTTGCTTTCGAAATGCCGCATCTTGATCTTCCATGCGAGCGACCCTATCGAAGTCAAGACAGAGGAGTTTATCCAGGACCAACTGGCGTTGTGGAGACCACAAGAAGCCGTGGACGAGCAAGGGTTTGAACGCCCCGTTTGGGATTTGGGACTGTAACTCTTTCTTTTGTCTTGTTTATTCGTTGTCTATTCCCATACACTCGTTTGCCATTTCTTCGACAAACACACACCGGGAACATTCATCCGTTTCATCTTTTTCATCTTGATCATAGTCTCGCATCTCTACCGCTTCCTCGATTTCCTCGGCTTCTTCTTCTCGAATCTTCGAGGTCTGAGCCAAGGCAAACGCGTTTCTCCATCGTTCTTCCCATGTATCATACGTCATCGCGTCCCATTTTCGTTTATGTCCCACTTGAAACGCCATATCTTTCGCTTGCCGCCGCCGCTCATTCATCCATTCCTTGAACCGTTCTTTCACTAACGTCGTCTCGGGTTTCTCTTCAGCCTCCATCTGCGCCCGCATCCTTCCAAAATTCCGCTGCGCCGTTCGTCGATCTTGCAGTAACCGAAGATGCACTTGCATCGCTCCTGTCTGAGGCAACGTGTCTAAACACGCCACATTCCGCTGAATCTCTTCTTCTTTCTCTCGACTCTCTAAAGGCCGCACCACCGTCTTGGAGATCTCGGCCACCGCCACTCCTGGTAATCGATTAAAATCTTCTTGGATTCGTAAAAACGCCGTTAGTCGCGTAAACGACACTCCTCCATTTTGAAGAACAGAGACATAATGTTTCAGTTGAATGATCTCTTTCCCATCTCTTGTCTTGGTAGGAATGCCTTTCCACCGTTTATGCCATTCAATCTCATCGGGTTTTCCTTCCACGGATTTCACAAACCGAAGAGCATACGTCTTTGGCTGCACCAACAACGCACGGTCTAACACTCCTTTTCCGGCCGACGCCACTTCATCCACAATATTGCCAATCTCGGAACCAAGACAAAAGATCCCTGCCTCATATTTCTCCCAATACCGCCGCCACAATCCTACCATATGAAACGGGCACCCCGCAATAAACTCCTCAAACGAGTACGACCCTCCTATCGGTGCCTGGAAATTCTTCTCGATTCTCTTGGGCAGAATCAAACTGTCGGTCTCGCTCCCATAAATCAGCGGTTTTCCCGTACAATTCTCTCTTGCTTTCTTGGCATACTGGAACATATGGTACCGACTCCACGCTAAAATGAACACTCCATAATGAGCCGGATGGTATTTCCGATTCTCGATTTCTTGAAACGTCGGGCGACGGAAAATACGAACTCGAGACCCTTGCTGGATCTGACTCACCACTTCCCATTCTCCTCGTGTCCATTTCTTATATCGATCAAACTCGCTCATATCCGATTTCTTCTTTGGAGGCGTTCTCTCCCATTGTTCTCCTTTCTCTACATCAAACTCTTCATATTCATATTTAGGAGGCGCTTGTGCCATCTTCCCGTATAAGGAAACTAAACAAAGTTTCGCCGCATGCCGTATCGCTTGGTTTCGCTCGGCACTGGGTTTGGCATCTTCTCCTTTCTTCACTCGGACAAAATAGTTCATGAAATCCGAAAAAGGGTTCCATGTTCGCGTCCACACATACCCCCACACCACTTCATACGTCGCTCCTACCTCTTCTGCCATCATAAGATCCACAGAAGTCACCAGCAAAGGACGCTCAACTCCCGTCAAGTCCCAAAACAATCGGTGTCCTTTTTCATCTCGAGCCGGGAACGGGTTGAAATCCTCCCAGTCCGAGGGCCAGCGAAGATTACGAATACAGTATAACCCTAACGCTCCAGGCTGGTAACTCTGTACTTCTTTCTCGGGGTATTTCCGCGTCGGGTACGGATAAATCGACTGGACACACGGGTACAAACTCACAACATCCACATACAGTAGCGGTTCTCGATAGTATCCAGGCACTTGCTGCGACCGACCACCAATGATGAACAGCCGGTAAAAGTCATACAACACACGAGGCAAAATAATCGGGTCGTCCTCAATGTGGAGAAGTTTCGCTCTTGTCTTTGTCTGGAACTTCCAATGGGCATACACCATTTGCGGCAAAGTGCAGAAGGCGTCGACTTCGGTGGAGGGATGCTTTCCACGGAACTGCTTTCTTTCTACATACATCGTCTGAAACAAATCCTTCATCGCCGCACGAAATTTCTCCCATGCCTTCCCCAGTACTCGAGAGTCTAAACCGCAATACTGGGAATACATCGCTGCCCAGTCCGTGTCCGCATTCACCCAAGCTAGATACTCCTCCGGTGTCCAATCGTCCTTCCGATACAGAAGAAGATCGTCTAACGTCTTCAGTCCTTCCTCCTGCTTCTCCTTCGGGATATCGGTCATCTTCTCTTCGTCGATCTGAAAATCTTGGCCAATCGCTTTCAGCCCTCGAGGAAGGAACCGAAACGTGCACCCAAACTCGACCTCCTTGATCATCATCGACAAGAGTCGTCCATTCGCCTGGATTAAGTTCCGAATTGGCCATCCTTTCGCTACTGCATACTCTCTCACCAACAACGAATCAAACCTTGCTCCGTTGTGAGCCATCATTTTAAGAACCATAGGATGATCGTTCAACCATTCAAACATTTTATCGAGACAATCCAGACCCACATAAACAACCGTCTCTGTCTGATAGTAAATACTGATGGCCACAGGAATTTGCCGATAGACGACACGACGAGTCGGAAGCAAGGCATTCTCTTGCGCCCCGATTGCCCATAACTCTTTCTCGTAAGTCACTCTGGCTGTCTTCTGATCGTTACGTGTCTCCGCATCATAGTAGGCCGTCGTCGTCTCTGGATCCACCCCTTTCTTTCGCTGCCAATGCCGTACTCGTAACGCTTGACACGGCTGCTCAAACCAATGCACACAATGACAAAGAGGACACGTCTTCACCCCTCGCTCTTCTCCACGATCTAAGTAAAAATGACCACGATAACACACCAGTCGACACGTATCCACCTCTTCATTCCAGTCGTCTGACATATACAGCTTATCGTCTCGCTCGGCATTATACATCAGTAACAGTCGATACGGAATCTTCTCTTTCTTCAGAATGGCTTTCACCTCGGTGGCAAACATCACTCTACCTAACTCAATTCCTATCTCGACTCTTGCTTCATCGGCTGTTCCCCATCGTTCCGGCCACACATCCGCCTCTTTAAGACAGGCAAAGAAACAATTGTTCTCTCCTTCTGTTTTGTCGGGCGACCACACCAATCGACGCTTCTTAAGTACCTGCTGTCCTCTCATCTTACTACACCCTCCTCCGTCTTGAAGATGAAACTCCATGCGAAAATAAGCATTATCAAATAAAGGCTGGAAATCGTTGAACACGTTCCCGACCATTCGTGCGACAAGTCCAGGAGACGGGTCGTCCAACGCCACCCATATAGAGACCATATAATCAATTAATTCTAATAAAGCAATGGCATCCAATCCTCCGGCTCCGTCTCGAACTTCTATAACATCACTTTCTAAAAAGATCATCCCATTGTCTCGACCAATCGTCATCAGTCGAAACCCATCGACATGCAGACCTCGTTGTCCCAGCTGACGACCATATTTCGTCAAATGCATGATGAGTGGAATCAGCCCCATTGCGTCCACCTCCACAATATGTCGTTCTGGAGTCTCAGTCACATTTCGAATCAGACATCCTGTGTCTCGATCTCTTGCGTGCGGCTGCTCCGGAGTATTATCTAACATCAATGTCCCGCTTACATTCCGGACCACATGCATTTTCCTACCTTGCCATCGTCCAATTCTTTGAAAATTTCTCCATTGTTCCGCCACAAATGCATTTTCGGGCGGTTCTACCTGATACTCTCTTCCATTCGGCAACAACCGAACTCGTAGTTGATACTCTTGTAACTCCCCGTCATTCTCTTTCTCTTTCTCCTCATCGTCACTCTCATCATCCGATTTCTCCTCATCGTCGTTCCTCTCGTCATCCTCTTTCTCCAACCTTCTTCGATCACGCAGATATCGACGTATTTCTCGATGTTCACGAAATCCAAACCCCGGTCGAAACCATCGAAGTCGCTCTCGTAGCGGTAGGTTTGCTGGATTTTCTCCTTGCCCAGGAAACCGTGGTTGCCAAGGAAGTCGTTCTCTCAACACATCGAGTCTTCTTCTTCGCCCAATGAACCGGATTCGTTGTCGACGAGCTTCCACTAAACTCTCCCGTCTAAGAGGAATAGGAGAACTACGAAGACCGAGTCGTCGTCGTCGCTCGTCTTTTCTTTCTTGCGCCGTGTCTCGACGTCCAGGAAGAACAGGAGAAGGAAACTGCCGTGGAGGTACAAAGCCATGCTGCTGTAACTCTCGTCTTTCTTGCTCGAGTCGGGCCGCTTCTAATCGTGCACGACGTTCTTCATCCCTTTTTCTCTTTCGCTCGTTTAAAGTATGGGGACTACTCATCTTGGTTTATACGGCAACTCTCTCTACTCCTTACACTCGTTCTTTGCCCCCACCCGCGGCTCTTTCCCCCGGCTCACTCGGGTCGGGGCAAAATTCCCTATTAGGAATTTCCCCATTGGGGTCACAAGGCGAGCTGATTGGCCATCCAACCAGGAAGGTAGGTTCTTTGCTCCTTTGTCCCAAACAATTTTCGCATCATCAATCGGTAGTCGTTCCAATACTGAGTGGTGTCGTATCCCGACAAGGCTTTATCTTTTTCTTCCTCCAGTTTCTGGATCAAAGGATAGTCTCCTACTTGCCGGGCAGACTCGATTTGAGTACTATAAGAGTCAGCGGTCCATTCTTGAATGTACTGTAATGTCTTCTGTGTATACGCATCCAAAGGATTCGGGTCGGCGTCTAAGATAGGTTGCGATCCCTCTATGGGAGGAGCACTGGTGGTCAACATACTAAGAAACTTCGATATAAACGTGGCGGCCATTTCACTCTCACTCTCACTGACAACCTTCCCTTTCTTTGTGAAAGAAAGATCTCGTTTATCGTTGCGCTATGACTACCCATTCTACATCGATTTCTCCTCGACGAGACACCTCGGTTGTGATTTTCATGAGATCCGCTTGGTGGAACGATCGAAACATGTGCGTCAATTCATAAGGATGATAGTAACAGGGTTCGATTCCGTAAAATTCACGAACAGTTCCATGTCCCCAGAATTTTCCAAAATACCACGCTTGTTTGGGAAGAACCATCCAGGCTTGCGTCACCAATTGTTGGACTTCTTCTTTTGGGTAATACGTGGCACAACGAATGTCCACAATCAGACCAAGAGGAACACCGAGTTGATGAATCATCGATGGCCAAGGGTCAAAGATGTCTTTTTGTCGTATCTTTCCTTGCAGAGAATATAGAGACTGTTTCTGTGCAATGGAAACAGCCACGGCGGAGTAGTCCATAACATAAAAGGGCATTCTCATTTCTCCGTATAAAGGAAGATTATGACCTCTTCCTCCTCCCCATTCAAAGACACCTTTTGGTTCTCCGACCTGAAAGATTCGATGCATGAAGACCGACAAATTACTGTCGGGAAGAAGAAAATCCATCTCGATCTTGGTTCGATGATCCCATAGTTCTCTTTGAATCCGGACACATTGCTCGGTCTCCGACTCCGAGGCTTCGGCTTCTTCAGAGCGATCGGAGGTCGCTCGCCCAAGGGCCGAAGGCCCTTCAGAAGACTCTTGTGTCTGGCCTTCTTGAGTCAGTACTTCGTCCGAAAGAAGAGAATGAATGTCGTCTTGCAAAGAAGAAGATAAAGGAGAAGCAATCTTTTCTTTTTCTTCTTCATCGTCGATAAACAAAGGAAGATCCCATTCCTCGGGATGATACGATTCCATTTCCCACGGAAATATACTATCCATCTCTCTCTCACCACACCACTGCCTCCAAACGGTGCGAGGGGGCCTAGAGCGAGCCAAGGAGCAGATGCCTCCAAATGGTGCGAGGGGGCCTAAGGCAAAAATAGCCGATTTTGTGACATTTTGTGACATTTTGTGACATTTTGTGACATGCCCATCACCCCGAGGAACGTTCCTAAATCTTGTGACATTTTGTGACATTTTGTGACATTCTGTGACATGTCTGTCATCCCGGGGAACGTTCCCTAGCTCGGGGAACGTTCCTGAATCTTGTGACCACCTGGGCCTAAATGTGACCGATTGAGCCGATTTTTGCCTATATAAACCCGGTCGGCCCGACGAAGCGGTCACGATGACGGTATTGTTGTGTGGAAAAAATAGCAAAATGACGAGCGCGATTGTAATTGTGGAGCGAATTTTGGGCTATATGCCCGTGTTTGGAGAGGTTATCAAGCATGAGCGGGTGCGGGCCCTCATGCAGGCCTTCCGAAGTCACACGGTATTGGGAACATTCAAGGAAGACTCAGCGGAATGGGAATTGCTGCCTTTTATTGTCAAGTCGGTCCACCGGAATCGTTTTCGGGGTGGATTTTTGGACGTGAAATATACGCCAAGTTATATTTCATGGGAGGAAGCCGCTTTTTGGTTTCGCAACAGATACGACGCCTCGAATGTTGTTGTGCAAACCCCGGGAATGGTGATCGTTTACTGGCATCGCGACACCATTCCTATTTCGCATTTTGCAGCCCTGGCGAACTTTGGCGAAGAATTTTACGAGTCGGAGGAAGAGAACGAGGCCTTGGACCCTACTTATTCTCCTCCGAATGGATTGATTATTCCACCACCAAGAGTGTGGTCGCCGGCACCTCGTGTGGAGAACGAGGTTTTTATGTGCGAGGAGTGACTTTTGTAACGTAGTTTGTATATGTTTTATGTTTGTTTTTATGTAGTTTAGAGTCACAAATACAAGCATTTGACTCTCTCTTCTTTCTTTTCCTTTCAAAATGCACTTTTAAACATGAATTTCCTCATTTTACACACCCCAGACCTAGATCTGGGCCAATGACCTAAATCTAGACCCAAGCCGGAAAAACCCAGGCCGGTTCACCCTCTGGTCTAAATCTAGGCCTGCGACCTAAATCTAGACCCAAGCCGGAAAAACCCAGGCCCGAAACGCACGCCCCCGGCCGCGCCTGTCTCCTTTTGATGTGACGTTGATGTGACGTTGATTTGTCTTATAGTATCTAGGGTTTTTAGGGTTTCGGCGGTACTATATGTGTGTGT
>Ga0233437_1002979_pt1 | contig 23633 bp, 6 predicted proteins | sample SI_122_August201_FD_182714 | JGI IMG/M metagenome (GOLD analysis project Ga0233437, IMG submission 182714) | Seawater microbial communities from Saanich Inlet, British Columbia, Canada - SI_122_August2016_200_MG | ecosystem: Environmental > Aquatic > Marine > Inlet | place: Canada: British...
CTCTCCCAGACCTTCCCCGAAATACAATTCTACCTCGTGTCCGTGAAAGATCCTGAGGATTTGATACTAAAATGGCTGAATGATCTGAAAGTTGAACTACCCGTCCTGGTTGACAAATACGGAAAACGGCTAAGAAGTTCAATGTCATCGGTGAAAGTGACACTGGCCAAGAAGTTGCCAGTCTTCCATCCCTATTCATCATAGATAAAACCGGAGCAATCATTTACCACCACACTGGCTACAAAGCAGGTGACGAAATAGCGTTGAAGAAGATCCTGGAGACGCTGGATTGAAAATCAGATTTCTGCTACTTGCTCTCATTCTAGTCTCTCAGCTTCTTGGTGCTGATCGAATCGCCATCCTTGATTTCCAGGGAGAGGGAGTTTCGAGCAATGAATCCAAGACATTTACCGATCGGGTTCGGACTGCCCTAGTTGGTTATTCTCAATTTGAAGTCATGGAACGCGAGAAGTTTGAAGCGATTATGGCTGAACAGAAGATCCAACTGTCAGGTATCTGTGCTGAGGATTGTATAGTAGAAGTCGGTCAGGTTGCAGGTGTTCAATACATGGTCTCCGGTGATGTACGTAAGCTAAGAAATACACTATTCGTAGCAGCCCGAATCATAGATGTTGAAACCTCTAAACTCATGGCATCCCAAGATTTGACAGTTCCCGAAGATAATATCCAGGCATTATTAAAAGCCGCCCCTGAATTGGCAGACGCGCTCATGCAGCAATTTGTTGAAAAGAAAGGTTTAGCTGCTGGAGGCTATCTGACAATAGTAGATGATTCAGAACTTGGTAAACTCAAACTCTCCATTTCAGAGCCGGGAATCCAATTGGTGATTGATGGTCGGTCAAGAGGAACCATTTCTCGCCAGGAGATCATCATCCAACTTTCACCCGGACAACATGATATCCAGATTATCAAAGACGGTTTTGAGACTGAGAAAACTACAGTTGCTGTACAGACAAAAACGACCACATCGAAGAGTATTACACTCAAATCTACAGGAACAGCAATTGAACAATTGGTTGACTGGAGCTTTTTAACCATTACATCAATTCCTGATCAGGCTATGGTGGTTATTGATGGGATTGAATATGGTCAAACCTTCTTTCAGGATAAAATCGCTCCCGGAACGCACACAATCAGACTTTCCAAACCATTGTATTATTCAGTCGTCAAAGAGATCGAACTTGAACCTGGTGGAATGTTGCCACTGGATATGAACCTGAAACCAAACTATGGCAGTATTTCTATTAGCTCTGATCCAGCAGGTGCACGTATTATGCTGAATGATAGACAAGAGATAGAAAGCTCGCCGCATACTGTTTCACCACTGCAATCTGGTCAATACACCTTAACTCTATCTTTACCAGACTACCGAGATTATGTACAAGAAATTACCATCAGTGACGGGGTTGATACCAAGATTGACGCTCAATTAACTCCGGCTTTTGGTTGGCTGAGTCTTGCTTCGACACCAACTGAGGCACAAGTATTTCTTGGAGATCGTGAGGTTGGAACCACACCGCTTTCAGAATACCGGCTCCCATCTGGTGACTATATCCTCTCTATAAAGAAGCAGTTCTACAAAGAATATCAGGAAATGATTACTATACAGGATGGCAAACCACTGGTGCAAGACGTGTCTCTGCTCGCTGACTTTGGTAGGCTCTCAGTTCAGGGATTCCCGGAAGGTGCCAAAATCTCAGTAGATGGAATTCCTCAAGGGAAAGTTCCCAATATCATTGAACCTATAAGTGTTGGATCACATAAAGTTATCATTGATGGTGGCAAGCACTACAAGCCGCAAGATCAGGAAATATTCATTGGTCTTAATGATATGGCGGGCATTCAGGTGAATCTGAAGGAACTGTCAGGTTCCTTGATCGCCTCAAGTAATCCGCCAGGTGCATCTATTTTTGTAGATGGTAAAATCGCCCAAACGGAGAGTGGCAGTGCAGCAGTTACTCCATATACCATTCCAAAGCTATGGACAGGTAAACACGAAGTTACGTTCAAACTTACTGGTTTTGCTCCAAACAGCCAAACTGTAAACATTCAAGAGGACAAGCGCGAAGTTCTACAGGTGAATTTGGAAAAGCTGATCTACATCAAATCTCGTAAACAAGCATTATGGCGCTCCGCGGTTTTGCCAGGACTTGGGCAGTTCTATGAGAATAGAGGGATTTGGGGTGGCGTATATTTGGCTTCAGAGGTGGCGCTCATTAATCTGTTGGTCAATCAACGTGCAGAATATGGTGACCTGCGTCAAGATTATCTGGATAAACGAAGCATCTATTCTGAGTTCCAGGGTTCGCAAGCGGAGATTACCCAAATGTGGAGTGAAGTGCAAGCAGCATACGATCTCTCCGAATCAAATTACCAGAACCAGCAGATCACCATGGGGCTCATAGCAGGGGCATACCTATGGAATCTTACAGATGCCTGGTTGTTTATGCCTCGACGTACCGAGAGCAATTGGTCCACTGGAGTCAGCACTGACGGGAAGTCAATTTCAGCACATGTGAAAGTGAATCTTCCATGAGTATATGGAGAATAATCACCCCGCTTGCTTTGATCCTGGTTTTGGGCTGTTCATCCCATGAAGAATTGCCACCTCCTGACAATCCATTTGATCCGGGCAATCCAGATTATGTGAGTCCGGAAGCAGAAATCACCAGCGGTCCTTCTGAAGGAGAAATCATAGGCAATACCTCGGTCACCCTGGTCTGGGAGGGGAATGAAAGTGCTACTGAATATCGCTACAGATTCGATTTTCTCGGTTGGTCTGAATGGGATGAAACTACCAGTACGACCTTTGAATATCTGGATGAGGGGACACACAACTTCGAACTTATGGCCCGCAGTGTTAATGGTGAGGAACAATCGATTTCCACCTTGCTTGATTTTGGAGTAGATGCAGTGGCGGGACCAGCCATTCTTATATATCCTTACATGCAATCTGCGAGTCCTGGGGATACAGTAGATTTTCAGATTTTTGCAGAAGAAGTATCTGATTTGTTTGCAGTGGAATGCCAAATTCAATTTGATGATGAAATTTTAGAATTGATTGAAGTTATTGATGGTGATCTCCTTACTGAATGGGGTGGAACCGCTTTGAGTATTCAAGAAGTATCTGAATCCATTGTTGATTTTTCTGTTGTAGCTGTAGAGGGTTCTAATACCACATTTGAGGGAACCACTTCAATTTTCTTGTTAAGGTTGAGAATTAAACAATCTGCAAACTTAAACATTGAATTAACAGCCATTTCGGTTACGAATGGTGTGTTCATTAATCCACATCTTGAAGCAATCGACCTAGTTTACAACCGTCCCGGGGTATTGAATGTTTGGTAGGAATATAATTCAAATTATTTGTCTATTGATTGGCACATCAGTGTTTGCTCAGTATGATACCCTATGGACAAAAACTTATGGAGGAAGTGGGGATGAACAGGCACATGCAATAGAGAGAACTCATGATGGTGGCATAATAATATTAGGCACTACGAATTCTTTCGGCCATGGAGCTCACGATTTGTGGTTGATAAAAACTGATCAAAATGGGGATTCAACCTGGACCAAAACCATCGGGAATGGTGATGATGATTATGGTCGCTCGATCCAAGAAACTAGTGACCATGGTTTCATAATTACTGGCTGGAGACAAATTCCAGGTAGTCAGAACATGCAGGATATATGGTTACTCAAAACTGATGCGAGTGGAAACCAAGAATGGAGCAAAACTTTTGGGGGATCTGAATCTGAGGATGCATATTCCGTAATTGAAACAGCTGACGGGGGATTTATTGTGTCCGGGGCAACAATGTCATTTGGGAGTGGTGCTTGGGATCTTTGGCTTATTAAAACTAATAGTGAAGGTGATTCCACCTGGACAAGCATCATCGGCGAAGCAGGAAGTGAAATTGGAAATTCCATAATTGAGACTCCAGATGGTGGATACACCATAGGTGGATTCAAGTACACAAATGACACCAATGTTAGAGATGCATGGTTGCTACACACAGACAGTGAAGGTCAGGAGCTCTGGAGCAAAACTTACGGTGGAACTGATTATGATGCTGGGAGGACTACTATTCCTACTTCTGATGGGGGGTATATTGTTGCTGGGGACTATTTTGCTGATGATACAGACCTTTGGTTGTTAAGATTAGACAGCGATGGAGATTCTACCTGGGCGCATACTTTTGGTGGTATTGGTAATGATGTAGGATATGACCTAGATGAAACAAATCAAAATGGATACCTGATAGCAGGGTATTCCACATCTTTCGGTGCAGGCCAAGAAGATGTGTATCTGATTGAAACGGATGCATCTGGGGAGGAAGTATGGTCTCAAACTTATGGTGGAGTCGGCAATGATATTGGGAAAGCAATACTGTCCTATAATATAGCTACCCAGGTAATTGCAGGCTACACTTCTTCATTTGGCAACGGGGGCACTGATATTTGGCTTTTGGGATTGAGAAAATCAAATGTTTTGTGGAATGTGGCATCTTATGGATCAGATGAAACCGGTGACGGATCATCTGATTTTCCGTTTGCCTCAATTCAATTTGGGATTGATGCCTCAGCAAACGGTGATACGATATTAGTCCAACCAGGAACATATTATGAAAACATAGATTACCTCCAGAAAAGTATTACTATCGGTTCTCTTTTTCTGACAACCGACAACGATGAGTATATAGGCACCACAATTGTTGATGGAAATGATCTTGGTAGCGTCGTTGAAATGAATGCCTCTTCAGCACCTCAATATTTAGTCGGTATTACTATTCAAAATGGATCTGCATTAACTGGTGGCGGTATCCATGCAGTAGGCGCTGTCATAAGAATATATTCTTGTATAATAAAGAACAATACTGCTTTAGGCCTTGAAGGTGGAGGGGGGATTAGATTACTAGATTGTAATACCATAATTATGGATTCATTTATCCAAAGTAATAGCACAAGTCATAGTGGCGGTGGATTAAATTGTGAGGGGAATCAATCTCTTTCTATTATTAATTCAACATTTTCAAGCAACGCATCACCAAGCTTTTACGGCGGGGCTATTTATACAAACAATTATAATGTGATAATAACGAATAGCACCTTCAGAAACAACTCTACAGGGAGATATGGTGGAGTGATCTACGCTGTCGGGAATAGTGGTGTTAGCATAAGGAATTGCACAATTGCCTACAATACTGCGGGGTATAGTTCTGGTGCAGTGATGTGGGGTGGTGCTGATGTTAGTACGACCATTAAAAACTCCATCTTACACAACAATTCACCCGATAATTTTGTTGGTCAACAGCAGATCTCGACTTCATACTCTAACATTGTCCCTGCTTTTTCAGGCTCAGGGAATTTATCGGAAGATCCACTTTTAGAAGTATGCGTTAACAATAATCTTTGTCTTACTTCAGCATCTCCGTGCATTGATGCTGGTGACCCAACTTCACCGTTGGATCCTGATGGTACCCGCGCTGATATGGGCGCATACTACTTCGATCAGACCAATGATTATCCGCAAATTTCTATATCACCTGATTCACTAGATTTTTCGGTTAACACCGCTGAGGGCTCTGAGCAGTCACAGACACTAACAATCTCCAATAATGGTACTGCACCGCTGGAGGTTGAAATCGCAATAAACTCTGCAATGGTCACAGACATAGACGGCAATATGTACCCCACTGTTCAAATAGGTGACCAGGTCTGGACGTCAGAGAATCTGAAGGTAACGCATTATCGTGATGGCTCGGCAATTAGTCTTGTGACAGATAATATAGCTTGGAGTAATTTGTCAACGGAAGCCTATTGCATTTATAATAATAATGCATCAAGCGAAGTTGATACGTATGGTGCTTTGTATAACTGGTATGCAGTTGATGATAGCAGAAATATAGCCCCTGCAGGATGGCATGTACCCACCGATGCTGAATGGAAAGAATTGGAGATGGCTTTAGGAATGAGCCAATCTGAAGCAGATGACACTAGTTACCGGGGAACTAACGAAGGAAGTAAATTAGCAGGGAATGCCGGATTGTGGGACAATGGAGCACTCGAGGACAATGGAGACTTTGGATCGAGCGGGATTAATGCGCTCCCCAGTAGTGCTCGTAGCAGTGCCAATGGTGAGTACGTCGATTTAGGGAATAATGTTTCCTTTTGGACTGCCACTGAGACCCTTGGCGAACGGTGGTACCGTACACTGTATTACAACCGTTCAGATGTTTGGCGCTACAGCGTCGGTAATGGGAAAGATGGCTTTGCTATTCGTTGCCTTAAGGATGGGGATATTAGTCAAACTAGTTGGCTCACAGCCTCACCAGATACGATTACCATACCAGCAGGGGAAAGTGCTGAAGTGACAATCACAGTAAACGCAGAAGGAATGGATTTAGGTGAGTATTTAAATGTTATCACCCTAATCAGCAATGATCCAACGAGTAGCTTATATGAAGTTCCAATTACGATGGACGTGGTCCCTATCCATGCAGGTCCAGTCTGGCACGTTTCAGTAGAGGGGTCTGATGAAACTGGAGATGGCTCTCAAGAAACTCCCCATGCCACAATCCAATTTGGTATCGATGCTTCCCAGAGCGGTGATACTGTTCTGGTCCAACCGGGTACTTATATAGAGAATATTAATTTCAACGGAAAAAACATTGTTGTTGGATCACTGACAATGACGACCGGAGATACGTCATATGTTTCTCAGACAATTATTGATGGTGATCAATCAGGGAGCGTGGTTACTTTTGCTACATTCGAAGATACAAGTACAGTATTGACAGGTTTCACACTTACAAATGGAAGTGGGACTGCAATATTTATATTAAAAGGTGGGGGCATTTACTGCCGGGATTCAAGCCCAAGATTATCTAACCTCATAATTAGGAATAATACAGCCCTTGTTGGAGCTGGTATTTACGCACGTAATTCTGACCTTCTTATTTCCAAATCCATAATTCGGGAAAATCTAGCAGGAGACGAAGGTGGGGGTCTATATGCTGGTGATTTAGAAATCTCAATAACAGAAAGTATTTTCGATTCTAATGAAGCTATCACCACTGGTGGGGGATTGTATTTTGAAGGTGTTTCCACTGTCGACCTAGCTGAAGTAAGAATAACAAATAATCTTTCAGATACTGGCGGTGGTTTGAGGCTTAACGCAAGCTCCACTAACATCCGGATAGTCAAATGTCTAATTGATAACAACTATACTGCAGAAAGCGGTTCTGGTATCTATCAGTCAACAGGGTCTCTAAGTCTTATCAATTCGACACTTGCGGACAATGTTATTACAGGTGCCGGTACTGTAGGAGGTCTATATCATACTGCCGGTTTTTTAAACATCCAAAACAGTATTCTCTGGGGTAACAGCGGTCAATCCTTATATGGTACAGCAACTCTTGATGTTGGATATTCCTGTATAGAAGATGGTGGTGCTCTATCCGGGCAAGGGAATATCGACTCAAACCCAATATTTGTTGACCCGCTGAGCGGTGATTTCCACTTAACTGGAACATCCCCATGTATAGACTCAGGAAATCCAGATTTAGATGGTGATGGATATTATTGGGCAGTAGATTTGGATGATCGGGATAGTGATGGTACTCGCCATGACATCGGATTTCATAGCTTTGAGCAAGTTGATCAAAACCCTAGTGATAATTCGCTTGCCTTTGATGGCATAGACGACTTCGTATCAGTTCCATATGAGTATAGTCCTGAAACCATTGGTCAGGCGAGAACGATTGCGGCTTGGGTCAGACCAGAAGATCTATCACCAAGGGCATCAAGCTCTGTCGGTGAGATCGCATATGCTGTTGCTCTAACACAACAAATATCAGCATCCTATTCAGGGGCTCATTGGGGTGGTATCGGCATTGAACTCTCTGAAGATCCCAAGTTTCAGGCAATCGGATATGATGGTCAAGTACCCTACACTGCAGCAGTCGGATCTACCACCCCAATCGTTGGCATATGGTCCCATTTGGCACTTGTCTTTAATGGAAGCACATTGAAACTATTTGTAAATGGTATTGAAGAAGGATCTCAACCTTTTACAGGTTTTTCTCCCACCTCTATCGGAGGGAATGCAGCTTTGGTGATTGGCAACCACCTCGCGAACCAAGAATTTAATTACTCGTTTCCAGGTTTCGTGGATGGGGTGAAATTGTGGAATAGGGCGCTGCTACCGTATGAATTACGCAACCTGGTATCTTCAGCACCATCAATTTCTCTTACAGATTCTCTCATAGGTGATTGGCGTTTGGATGAAGGTGATGGGAATATCATTTTTGACCAAAGCGAAAGCGTGTACTCCACTGATGGGACAATTTCAGGTGGGATATGGTCGAAGTTAAATGCAGGTTCAATTGATTATCGGTGGAGACACTTCATATCTACGACAGGATCAAATGAGACAGGAGATGGCTCCGAAGCTTTTCCTTATGCCACTATCCAATTCGGGATTGAAGCATCATTAGACGGCGATACTGTTATCGTCCAGCCGGGGACTTATTTTGAGAACATCAATTTTAATGGGAAGAATATTGTCGTATCATCTCTAGAGATAGTTACAAATGATACCAGTTACATCTCTTCAACGATAATTGATGGAAATCAAACAGCGAGAGTAGCTACCTTCACAACAGCGGAGGATTCAACTGCTGTACTAAATGGATTAACGGTATATAATGGTAACAACAACAGTGTTTCCGACCCTGATATCAAAGGAGGAGGCATATACTGTGAAGACGCCTCACCTACGCTGTCCAAATTGAGGATAATTGGAAATACTGCACATTTTGGTGGTGGTTTATATCTCGATAATTCAAACTCAAGATTGATAAATTTAGAGATAGTTTCAAATACGGCTGATACAGATGGCGGTGGATTGTATTTGTCTAACTGCACAAATGTACGGATTGAAAACTCTTCGATAAACAATAATACTGCAAACATGGATGGTAGCGGGGGAAATGGTTTTGGCGGTGGCGTAAAAAGTTGGCAATCTGGCGGTATTTTCAACGAGGTAGTAATTTCTCACAATGAAGCGCTCTCCAAAGGTGGGGGTCTTTACCTAGATGATTCGAATCTGAGTCTGATAAATATGATAATTAACGGTAATTCAACTGCGAATGATGGTGGTGGAATATACTTAACCGATAATTTGATCTCGGTAATCACAAATGTTGAAATCGCATCAAACACTGCTGGAAGTGGTGGTGGTCTCTATTCGAATAATGCTCGTATTACAATTGATAATTGCGTAATACTATCCAATGAGGCTACCGACCTTGGGGGTGGTATATGTAGTCAAAATAATACTGAACTCACCGTATTGAATTCATCAATCGTGGAAAATATCTCCCTAGATGGTTCTGGTGGGGGTATGCTTACTTCAATTAGCTCTGGAAGTCTCTCAAACTGTATAGTTAGAGGTAACTCTGCGTTTTCTAGTGGAGGTGGTCTTCTTATGCAAAGTAGTACTGAACCTTGGGTTTTAGATAATGTATTGATAGCAAGTAATACGACACAGGGTATAGGTGCTGGCTATTGGCATAATGGGGGTTCAAGCATATTAACTAATTGCACTATTGCTAATAATACAGCTACCGAAAATGCTGGAGGTTATATCGGTGTATATGGTGCTAATACTATTTTTGAAAATTGTATTCTTGCGAATAATGTACCCCAACAGGTCTATTTATATCCAGATGGTGAATCTAGCATTGCCACATTTAGTTACACCGACATTGAGGGTGGACAAGATGGAATAATTACTAATGATAATGGAACGGTGAATTGGTTGAGTGGAAATCTAAATTCCGATCCACTTTTCATCAATCCCTTGGCCAGTGATTTTCATCTGCAGAATTCTTCCCCTTGTATAGATGCTGGAAATCCTGATTTGAACGACAATGGAAGCAACTGGGAAACTGATCCTGATGACCAAGACCCTGATGGCTCACGAATGGATATGGGGGCTTACTATTTTGACCAGTCTAACACTATGATAGACCAAAGTAGATTGCTTTTGTTTGGGATGGGTCAACAAATTGGCAATAACAATGCGGCCTATAGTTATGATACCAATACAGATGAGTGGTCAGAACTAAGCTCTTTCTCGGACGCAACAGTTCAATTCCACGAAAATGCGATGGCATATGATCTGGAAAGTGATAGAATCATTTTGTTTGGGATGGGTCAACAAATTGGCAATAACAATGCGGTCTATAGTTATGATACCAACACAGATACCTGGACAGCGCTGACTTCTTTCCCAGATCCAACAGTTCAATTCCACGATAATGCGATGGCATATGATCTGGAAAGTGATAGAATCATTTTGTTTGGGATGGGTCAACAAATCGGCAATAACAATGCGGCCTATAGTTATGATACCAACACAGACACCTGGACAGCGCTGACTTCTTTCCCAGATCCAACAGTTCAATTCCACGATAATGCGATGGCATATGATCTGGAAAGTGATAGAATCATTTTGTTTGGGATGGGTCAACAAATTGGCAATAACAATGCGGTCTATAGTTATGATACCAACACAGATACCTGGACAGCGCTGACTTCTTTCCCAGATCCAACAGTTCAATTCCACGATAATGCGATGGCATATGATCTGGAAAGTGATAGAATCATTTTGTTTGGGATGGGTCAACAAATCGGCAATAACAATGCGGCCTATAGTTATGATACCAACACAGACACCTGGACAGCGCTGACTTCTTTCCCAGATCCAACACATGAATTCCACGATAATGCTATGGCGTATCTTGGTATAGCTGAACAGTCATATACTGGTTCTATTTGGCATGTCTCAGTCAATGGCTCTGATATTGCCGGAAATGGGTCAGAATTATTACCATTCTTAACTATACAAAATGCGGTATCAATGGCTGGCAGTGGAGACACTGTCAAACTCGCTCCGGGGGAGTTCCTTGAGAATGTAATATTCAATCATGATACTCTCACGGTGATGGCGGAAGCCGGCGGTGTTGCCATTGTTAATGGCAATAATATTGAAAGTTGCTTTATCATTGATTCTTCACAAGTGGATATTTTCAACATCTCGTTTACAAATGGATCTGTGCAAACTTGGCCTAAGAATGGTTCCGGTATTCGCTATAATGAGAGTATTGGTAAAGTCAAAGGCTGTAAACTTTACGAAAATAATTCAACTGTAGAAGGGTCCGGAGCTGGTGGAATTGGTATATCATACTCCCACGTAGATATAGACAGTTGTGACATATATGAGAATAGTGCGGCCGATATTGGTGGTGGTATTTCCTATGTCTGGGCATCAGGTGATGTGACTAATACAATGATTAGTGGTAATATTGCGTACGGGGCCGATCCCAGAGGTGGTGGAGGCGTGGCCATTTGGCACAGCAGCGTGTCTCTGGCACATAATTTAATCCATACCAATAGTGCTGCTCGCGGTGGTGGTATCTGGATTCAAAGCATTTCCTCTCTTGATGTATTGAATTGTACTATTACAGAAAATTTAGCTTCAGAGCGATCAGGGGGCATTTCACAATATGACTGGAGTAACAATTCTGTTAGCATTGAGAACTCTATTGTTTGGGGTAATGATGCACCTGCAAATCCGGATTATGGAATCGGCGAAGCGGAAATTAATTATAGCTTGATACAATGGCCATCTGGAATTGGAAATATTAATTCTGATCCAATGTTCTCAGAAGACTATACACTATCATACAATAGCCCAGCTATAGATGCAGGTCATCCAGATTTAGATGGTGATGGTGATTCCTGGGAAATTGATAGTGACGACCAAGACCCTGATGGCACTCGGATGGATATGGGGGCTTACTACTTCCATCAGGATCTGGGAATTAATGGAGCACTTTGGCATGTGTCAAACGGCGGGTCGGACGATTCTGGGAGTGGTTCGGATGGGAATCCGTTTGCCACTATAGCTAGAGCTCTTTTAGAGGTGAGTGAAGGTGATACTATTATTGTCGCTGGTGGAACTTATGCTATCACATCATCTTTAGTGATTCCAAGTGATTCAATCACTATCATATCTGCTGCAGGGCTATATCAAACTGAAATATTAGGATATAATTCCATTCCATTTCTAGATCCTTTAGTCGGAGTTGGTGTTGAGGTCAAGATTGAAGGATTTACATTTTCCAATTTTTCTGTAATAGCCAATGATACTGATTATCTCCCAACTTTTTCATTTTGTAGATTCTCTGATAACATCTATTCTTACTATTCTGGTCTGTTTAACATGAATGATGACGCTCCCGGCTCAGTTAATATGGATCATTGTATCTTTGTTAATAATATGGATAATCATGAGACAGCGGAAGCTGGAATCTTCCATTCATCATACGTGAATTATAATTTTGACTACTGTACCTTTGGCACTAATGGCGCAGGGCTATTTAACACATATGCTGGATCGGTAAACTTTAATAATTCCATAGTCGGTATAAGTTTGTTTGGGAATAATTCAATGGGTCGTTACGCTTCCTATTCATACATCAAGTATCCCCAGCAATACCAGCCTGGATTGTTAAATAATTGTATCGATGGATCGATCTACAGTCAAGCTGGCTTTGCAGGAGAGTGGGAGAGAATTTATCGATTAGCGCCAACATCCATATGTATTGATGCTGCGCATCCAGAGGATATGGACCCTGATGGAACTAGAGCAGATATAGGAGCCATTTACTTTGACCAAGACACTTCCTATGCAGGCAGTATTTGGCACATCTCTGAGATAGGTGACAACTGGATAGGCACTGGGAATGAAGAATCGCCATTCTCATCATTTCTAGTAGCAGATATCTTTGCATCACCTGGCGATACCATTTTGATTCATGATGGTACCTATTTTTCTAGAATCGTAACTCAAACAGATTCAATCACCTTTGCTTCACTCTATTTGATGGACAATGATACTAGCCACATTTCTGCTACAATTATTGATGGAGAGTTAGAAAGGCAGGTAGTTCAAATAGATCAGTCTGGAGTAAATCTGATTGGTTTGACTATTCAAAACGGAAGAATGCAAAATTATGGTGGTGGAATCTACATTGGAAATGCAGCCGATGTCAGTCTAGATCGTTTAAACATTTTAAATAACTCTACCTATGGTGTTAGTCATAGGGGAGGTGGGATAAGTTCTCAAAATAGTCCGAACTTAAGAGTATCTAATTGCCTCATCCAGGGCAATAGTTCCGATATAGGTGGGGCAATATATTCTGGTTATGCTGGATCCATTGTGGCTGAGGGTAATATTATTAAATCCAATATTAGCGAGAGCTTTGGTGGTGCCTTGTCAATCGAGTCGGTACAAGGCTATTTTTCACACAACACATTCGTCGAAAATACCACAAATGGTGAAGGCCAGGCAATCCATCTTGGTGAAAACAGTAGCATGGATATGGCTTTCAATTCCATTTATTCAAGTTCTCCCTCGAACAGTACCATAAGTCAAACCTCAGGATCTAACCTCAATATTGAAAACTCAATTCTTTGGGGAGCAACAAATTTCCAGGTTAGTGTCCTTTCTGCAGCGGAAAATTGCACTACAGCAATAAGCTATTCAGATATTAAGAATGGTTTATTGGGCCTAGATGACCCTGCTGGAATTCTCGAATTATTATGGGGAGATGGGAACCTAAATGAAAATCCTGCTTTTTCAAATGGTGCCAACCTGAGATTAACATCAATATCACCCTGTATCGATGCTGGCAATCCAGATTATGATAGCGATGGAGATTCTTGGGAAATCGATACAGATGATCAAGACCCAGATGGGTCGCGATTGGATATGGGCGCACATTACTATGATCAAACGCTGGGATCTTCCGGCACTGTTTGGCATGTTTCAACTGAAGGGTCTGATGAGGAGGGAGATGGATCGATATCAAATCCATTTGAAACAATACAGCATGGGATAAATCAAGCAAGTCAGAGCGACACCATTCAAATTCACTCAGGCACTTTCCGACCCACAAGTCATCTAACAATTGATAAATCAATTTCTTTTGTTGGATATGGATCACCACAACCTACAATAAGCCTAGATAGCGCGTCTATCCATGCAAACTTATGGAATGACTCTCAAATTGAAACCAATTTTACAAATTTGCAATTTACAAGCGATGGAAACACTTCTGAGTGGGCGTTTATCCTAAATTCGGGAAGTTTTAGATTTTCGGATTGTCACTTTTATGAAATTCACAATAGTTACAAACTGCGGGTTCGAAATTCGTTCCTAGATGTTACATCTTGTGACTTCTCGAATTCTGATCAGATAGTGGATATTGTATCCTGGGCGGATGGAGACCATAACAGAATTAACTTCAATAATAATCAAATAAATCAAGAATCACTTTGGATTGAATTGCGTGATCCAACTGATTCACTTTTCATAAGTGATTATGAATTTCTTCAAAAAGATGTGCGACTTGAAAGTGGCTATCTAAACCTAAGTGACAATATTTTCAATAATTGTCCTATCAAATTTTTAGTAGATGAAGGATTTTTTGAGAGCAATACATTTTTTTCGTGCGCACCTGCATCTGGGACAACCCTTATAAATATTGAGAGTGACGGAGAAGGAACCTTTTATCGGAATTTATTCAGTTGGAACAATGCTTCTTCTGGATTGATCCATGCAAATGACACCGAATTATTCAGCTTCGATCATTGTACTTTTGTTTCAAATGAAACTTCTCTCTTTTCGTTAACTGGTGAGAGCCATGGGGTTCTATCCAATAGTTTAATTCAAACAAACGATTCACAAAATATTCTATCCTTTAATGGTGCCAGTGATCAATCTTTTGATAGTTATTATAGTCTTGTAGATTTTTCTGGAGGTGGTGGTTGGGGCCAAGCTGATCAAATAGAAGAGAATGTTATTTACGCTGACCCTATTTTCGTTGACCCAGAAAATTACGATTACCATGTACAATATGGAAGTCCGGTGATTGACTCTGGAGACCCCAATTCTCCTCTAGATCCAGATAGCACGCGTGCTGATATGGGAGCATACTATTTTGACCAAAGCTTTCCAAGTCAGGTAGAATACTCACTTACATATGATGGTATCGATGATTATGTGGAAATTCCAGACGATGGTTTACTGGATATTACCAATGAAATTACTCTTGAAGCCTGGGTGAAGATCAACGAATTCACAAGTGGACACATACTGGCAAAACCTGTTCCAGGAGAACATTACGAAAGTTTTAAGTTAGGGATCAATGGTTCCGGGAACTATGAATTTCGCTATTATGTGGCAGGTGCGGAACAAGTTCTAGAGGCTACTTCAACCCCAGCGGTTGCTAACAATTGGACTCATGTTGCAGGCGTCTATGACGGTTCAATAATGAAGATTTATATAAATGGTGAAATATCAGATTCTCTCAATATGAGTGGTTCAGGCGTTTCCATTGAGGGGTCTACCTTAATTGGTGTTGATAGGGATCCAACAGGGCTTAATCAATATTTTAGTGGAAATATTGACGAAATAAGAATCTGGAATAGATCGCGGACAAACCATGAAATTAATTCCTACCTGAATACTTCAATTAGAGGATTGCATGAAGGATTAATAGCGAGTTGGAGTTGTAATTCTGGTGAAGGTCTCAACGTTGATGATGCATCAGGAAATGGATTGATTGGTTCTATTAATGGGGCTCAATGGTCTACTGACAGCCCCATATCTGTTAATCCTGACACAATACCACCATACGTGCTTGTGAATTCTCTTGAAGTCATAGATAATGTGAAGACTGGGGACGCTCTTAATGTGACCTGGTCAGCTTCAGATAATGTGGGATTGAATTGGGCAAAACTATTTTTCTCATCTAATGATGGGACCTCTTTCAGTTTTTATGATAGTGTTGATGCAAATCTTGGCGAAATCCAGTGGATAGTACCAGATGTCATCTCCAATTTCTGTAAACTCTCGATCCAGGTTAGCGATTTTGCAGGCAATGTAAGCGCCGACACACTTAGTGAATCATTTTCCATCCAGGATGGCACCTCGCCCATCATTTCTATACAGACTCCCACCACAACCACATCAATTCGTGAGCATGATTCACTTCATGTTTCTTGGATAGCATCTGATAATATTGGGGTTGAGCAGTTTGTTGTTTGGTTCTCAGATCATCCTGATGAACCATTTGCATATCTGTCAGAGATTGGTACCCAGAACACGACTTTCTCTTTCGTCATTGGCGAAGGGGTTTCTGATAGCGCACAAATTAAAATGGTGGTCCTGGATCAGGCTGGCAACATGGGCGAAGACTTTAGTGACTATTTCTCAATAACCGACAACACGCGACCGGAGATTTCTCATTTCTCAATTCCAGATACATTGGACTGGGGTATAGGATCAGTCATTGATATTTCTGTAATCGCTATAGACAATGTCGAAATTACTGGTTTAGACCTCAAATATACAACAGATAATGGTGCGAACTGGTGGCCGATTGTCGAGGCTTTGTACCCTGTCCAAGGGCGTCCCACATATTCATGGTTAATTCCAGATATTCCGGGGGATTGTCAGATTCAAGCTGTAGTTAAGGATGCGGTTGGGTTAATGGACACGAGTTACTCAGACATCTTTTCTGTCTTCATTGAGTATCCAAGAATGATTGCAAGTCTTTCAGAAATTAGACCTGATGGTGACATGCACCTCAGGTTTAGCCAAAGGATGGATTCTCTCGATATAGCCTCTGGAACCCAGGTCGTTGGCTCTGTCCGTGGAGTATACGAAATCGAAGGCACATTGAACGGCCACGATCTTACGCTCTCATCTCCTGATGGATTTGTATCTCTTGATACTCTACAGATAATCCTAACCTCATCAGCCTGGACCAATTCTTTTGGATATGGGTTGGATGGAAATGCTGATGGTGTATACGGCGGGGATGCTACAGATAACGACACTTCATTCACAATTGTAACGGCTGCCGGAGATTATGACCAGAATGGGGTTCTCAACTTTGATGACTTTGATGATTTTGTAATAGCATGGAACAACGATGTAAGTGAGTATGAATTAGCTCCTCATCAAGGCGAAATCCCGTATATAAATATCCAACCCGATTCCAGCTTTGATATTTTTGATCTTGCTACCTTCGCCTCTATGTGGAATTGGACAGCAGGACTCTCTCTGTCAGCACCTTTGACTGAGTCATATCACTATGAAGACTTCATCTCAGAGCAAAATGGAAATGAGCTAGAGGTTTCGTTACCCATTAGTGAATTTGTCGCATCTCAGACTATCATAAAGTACGATCCAAATGTCGTGCAAATCTTGGTAGCCGATGATGGTTTAGCGAAAGTCTCATCAAGTGGCTTATCTATGGTGGATGTGAATCCCGATAGTGGATTCATTTTGATCACCAGTAGTCATCTCACAGATTCCAATGATGACGATCTAAATTTGAAACTAATTCCTGATACAAAGCAGAGATATACTATAGAAATCGCCTTCCAGGGCTCTGACATGGACGCTAACGTCGTTCAGAAGAGAAGCCGAGTAGAACTCTTGCCTATCCCAACATCATATAGTTTATCGCAGAATTACCCGAATCCTTTTAATGCTAGTACTACTCTTGAATATGGTTTGCCTAAGAATAGTGAATTGTCCATCTCGATCTATGATATTAGGGGTCGGTTTGTAAAGGATATCTATACAGGTGAGAAACAGGCTGGATACCATGTGACTCAGTGGAATGGTTCAAATGATGTGGGACAGAATGTGGCTTCCGGGTTGTATTTCATCGTTCTGCACACACCAGAGTATAGGGTGGCGCGGAAAGCGTTGATTCTGAAGTAAGTGTGCTGATTAATCAATATTATTGATACAAGGGATACTTAATCCCTGGACACTATCTAATAAAACAGTATCCCACAGTCACTTACGGCAATCTCAAAAACGCCATGTGCATCTGGTGATACAAATCGGTCTATTTTGAGCCTGCTGGTGGGTGAAAACCGTATACAGATCTGAATTACTTATTTTGCACATTACGACTTGGTTAAGAATAATTGAATCTATCTACTTCTTTTCATGCCGGCACCCTTCGACTACAGCTTGTAAGTAAACACCTAGTGGCTAAATTCGTCGAATTGCTCAACTGATTACACACAATTGAAATAAACATTCAAACGCTGAGAAAGCCACGTAGGTCTATATGGCATAGCGAATACCATTAGGAAAGCAAATGACACCACAATCCATTTCCGCTCTGATCTGGTCTACAGCTGATCTCTTAAGAGGCGACTACAAACAATCTGATTACGGCAAGATTATCCTACCATTTACACTATTGCGACGGTTAGAATGTGTTCTTGAGCCAACTAGAGACACTGTCTTGGCTGAGAACAAGGCCAGAAAGAACCTGGGTATCTCCTTAGAGCAATTCCTAGTGCGGAAATCTGGGCAGAGCTTCTACAATACATCCACATATACGCTTACCAAACTTATGTCAGACTCCAGTAACATACGGGAGAACCTTGACAGTTACGTTAATAACTTTAGTCCCAATGCTCGGGAGATATTCGAAAAGTACAAGTTTACTGAGCAAATAGAGAATCTCGATGAAGCTGATTTACTATATCTAATCGTAGAGAAGTTCTCCAATTTTGACTTACACCCGGAGGTCGTGTCCAATCACGCAATGGGCTCACTCTTTGAAGAACTAATACGTAAATTTGCAGAAGCATCCAACGAAACAGCTGGAGAACACTTTACTCCTAGAGATATCGTTCGTCTCACTACGTCTCTGCTGTTTTCAACTGACGATGAGATTCTCACCAAGTCAGGTGTTGTACGCAGTCTCTACGATCCAACAGCGGGGACAGGTGGTTTCCTCTCCAGCGGTACGGAATATGTGCATGAACTAAATCCTGATGCTACGCTGGTAACATTTGGACAAGAACTAAATGGAGAGTCGTACGCCATTTGCAAAGCTGATATGTTGATCAAAGGTCAGGAGGTGGAAAATATTAAACACGGCAATACCCTGAGCGATGACCAACTGGAACATGATAAGTTTGATTATATGTTATCTAATCCGCCATTTGGAGTTGAGTGGAAGAAAGTTCAAAAGAAAGTTACTGATGAATATAAACAAGAGGGTTTTAATGGAAGATTTGGTCCTGGATTACCAAGAATATCAGATGGCTCCCTTTTGTTCCTCATGCATTTAGTCTCCAAGATGCGTCCTGCTGGTGAGGGTGGCAGTCGGATTGGCATCATTCTCAATGGCTCACCCTTGTTTACTGGTGGTGCAGGATCCGGTGAGAGTGAGATCCGTAGATACATTCTGGAGAATGATTTACTTGAAGCTATAGTGGCAATGCCCACTGATATGTTCTTTAATACAGGTATCGCAACGTACATCTGGATTATGTCAAACAACAAACCAACTAATAGACAGGGGCAAGTTCAACTTATTAATGCATCAGGCATTGGAAACAATATGAGGAAGCCCCTCGGCTCAAAACGTAAGTTTCTTGATGAGAATCAAATTAATGATATTGTTCGATTGTATGGACAGAATGCTCCCTCGAGGATATCGAAAATATACAACACGAGCGACTTCGGTTTTAGGCGTATCACTGTTGAACGCCCACTACAGCTTTGCTACTATCCGCATGACACATATAAGCTAGAAGCATTACAAAACGACAAGACTTTCAGCAAACTTGGTGATTTTGGTACAAATATTCTCAACGCCCTTGAGAGTATAGGGGAAGATAAGATACTTAGTTGCGATACATTTAAGAAGGCTCTAGGTAGTAAGATTAAGCTAAGTGCCGGTCAATTCAAAATTGTACAGAAGTATCTTGCGGAACATGATGACGAGGCAGAACTCTGTAGAGACGGCAAAGGCAAGCTGGAGGCAAATGCAGATTTGCGTGACTACGAAAACATCCCACTGGTTGAGGAAATATCTGAATACTTTGCTAAAGAAGTATTACCCTTTAACCCACTTGCATGGATAGATGAGAAAAAGAGAGATACAAAGGACGGAAAAGTGGGCATTGTGGGATACGAGATCGCATTTAATAGGCTCTTTTATGAGTATACACCACCGAGACACTTAGAGGAAATTGATGCAGAATTAGAGGCATTAAATATTGAGATAATGAGTATGTTAAATGAGATATAAACCTTATCCACGCTATAAGGATAGTGGTATACCGTGGTTAGGGGTTGTCCCGGTCGACTGGAAGGTCGAATCTATTAAAAGGTTATTAAGTGTTCATAAAGGTATAAATCACGAAAAGAATCCTATCGTACTCTCCGTTACGTTGAATGGTATCATAATTAAGGATATCGAAAGTGGCGAGGGTCAACTTGCTAATTCTTATGCTCATTATAATCCAGTCTCCACAAATAACATTGTCCTTAACCCCATGGACTTAATAAGCGGATTTGTGGGGAAGCCCCCAATAAGCGGGGTTGTAAGCCCGGCATATATTTCTATAACTGTACCCGATAATTGCGACATCGATTATTATGTTTATTTGTTACAAAAGCTGTACTACGAAAAGATCCTCTTTCCATACGGTAAGGGTGTATCATACGATTTTAGATGGACAATTAACAATGAGACATTCTTTAATTTACCAACCCTATATCCACCATTAAAAGAACAATTAATTATTGCTACTTATCTGGATAAAACTACAGCTATTATAGACACCCTCATAGCTAAGCAGGCAAAACTTATAGAACTATTGAAAGAAAAACGTAATGTTGTCATTTCGGAAGCAGTAGCTCGCGGCATTGACAATACGATCCCCATGAAAGATAGCGGGGTGGAGTGGCTTGGAGAGATTCCCGAACATTGGACAGCTCCTCAAATGGCTAGAGTTCTTTTACGAATGGAGCAAGGTAAAAGCCCAGAGTGTAATAATAATGTCGCGGAATTGAATGAGTGGGGAGTATTAAAAACTAGCTGCGTGAACAATGGACTTTACAATAGTGAAGCAAATAAAACCTTACCAAGCTCTATCGAACCATTCTCCCAATATGAAGTGAAAGAAAATGATGTAATTATGTCCCGCGCAAGTGGGTCTGTTAATTTAATTGGCTCAGTTGCATACGTTTACCATACTCGACCAAAGATTCTTCTGTCAGACAAAATCTTCAGGCTCCATTTAGATTCGTCGGTTAATAGGATATTTTTTACATATTTAATGGGTTCTTTTTACATGAGAACTAATATTAAAATGGCTATTAGCGGTGGCGAGGGGATGGCGAATAACATTTCAAAGGGGTCTATTACCAAATTCAAAGTTGCACTACCTCCAATTGAAGAACAGAAAAGGATAGTTGATTCAATTGAGGAAAGGATATTGATTATGGATGGCCTCCTAGCAAATGCATCAAAATCGATAGACCTACTCAAAGAAAAGCGAGCGGCACTGATTAGCTCCGCTGTAACGGGTAAAATAGATTTAAGGGAAGCTGTATGAGTAAACTAAGTAATAAAATTGAAGCACATGATCGTACGATATCCGATGTTCTCAGTAGTAAGAAGTACACAGTAGGCTATTTCCAACGTGAGTATAGTTGGGAACAGAAACACATTGAACAATTAGTCTCGGATTTAACTCAATCCTTTCTAAATGCATACTCAGATGGTGATAGCCGTACAGATGGTGAAAATTATAACAATTATTACTTAGGACCATTTGTCGTGAGCGTTAAGGAAAAAAGCCGAAGTAGTATCATAGATGGACAACAGCGTTTAACATCCATAACATTGCTACTTATTTATCTCAATCATTTGCAGGAGAAGCTGGGGATTAATGAATCAATGAAGGAAATGATATTCTCTGAAGCACGAGGTACAAAATCCTTTAATATTGAAGTAAAGGAACGTGCAGAATGCTTACAAGGTTTATTTGAAAAGGGAGAGTATCAGGTTAAAGAAAGCGATGACGAATCAACAATCAACATGGTCAATCGTTACAATGATATTGGCTTATCTTTTCCAGAGGAGATCAAGGGAGAGGTTCTACGTTTCTTTATTGATTGGCTCAAATACAATGTGATCCTTGTAGAGATAATTGCATACTCAGATGATAATGCGTATACCATTTTTGAAACGATGAATGACCGTGGATTAAACCTGACACCAACAGAAATGCTCAAGGGATTTATCCTTTCTAGGTTTAAAGATATAGAAACGAGAGCTTCGACGAATCAATTCTGGAAGAGCTCAATGAAAGAGCTGCATGACTACGATAAAGATGAAGACCATAGGTTTATCCAAAGCTGGTTGAGGGCCAAATATGCAGATACTATTAGACCTGGTAAGGCTGGCTCAAAGAACGAAGACTTTGAGAAGATTGGTACAAGATTCCATAGTTGGGTAAGAGAAAATCTAAAGAAGGTTAATCTTAGTAAAGGATCTGATGAAGTCTTTGATAGTTTTGTTAATACAGACTTCAACTTTTACCTAAGAGCCCACATCCAGATATTAGAAGCAGAGAAGAATCTAAGCAATCAATTAGAACATGTCTACTATATCAAAAGGTGGGGAATAGCTCCTGCTCTCAGCTATCCATTGATGCTCGCTCCCTTAGTTACTGATGATAGTGATGAGGTCGTAAAATCGAAAATCAATAGTGTCGCTAGGTATATTGAAACTTTTGTGGTGAAAAGAGCCATTAATTACAGGAAATTTGCATCTAGTTCGATTCGCTATACGATGTACACCTTGGTCAAGGAGATCCGGAACAAGCCATTACCCATATTAAGAGAAATCTTAGACCAAAAGTTAGCGGAGATGGATGAACAGTGGGATGGCTTTGCAGAGTTTGGTATGCATGGCCAGAATAAAGCTTTTGTGAAATTCCTGCTATCTAGAATATCAGCATATATTGATCAGGGTGCAGGTGTTAACTCAACTTTTGAAGACTATCACCATCCTGCAGGTCGTCAGTTTGAAGTTGAACATATTTGGGCTGACAAGCATGAATTACACGAAGATGAATTTGAGCAAACTGCTGACTTTGATGCATTTAGGAACAGACTTGGTGACTTGGTTTTATTACCAAATGGCACTAACCAGTCGTATGGTGCAAAACCATATTCAGAGAAACATAAACACTATGTAAAAGAAAACCTTATCGTGCAGTCTTTAACCCCTTTGGCTTATGAGAATAATCCAAACTTCACAAAAATGGTAAAAGCAACTGGGCTATTGTTCAAAGCACATATTGAATTCAAGAAGCAAGATGTTGAGGAAAGACAGTTACTGTATCAAACTATTTGCGAAGGAATATGGTCAAGCGAGACCCCTGTATGAGCACTCACGATAAGCATACCGAGAAAGAGTTCGAATACGAGATCGTAAAGCATTTGGTCTCGGCAAACTGGATTGAAGGAACTTCAGAAGGATATGATAAGGAGCTATCCCTCTATCCTGATGACCTTATCAGCTATATCAAAGCTACCCAGTCCCAAGCTTACGAAAAGATGGAGAAACGAGAAGGTGCAAAGACGGATTCTGTTCTGTGTCAGCATGTCGCCAAAGAAATGGACAAACACAGTG
>Ga0233437_1002980_pt1 | contig 23611 bp, 28 predicted proteins | sample SI_122_August201_FD_182714 | JGI IMG/M metagenome (GOLD analysis project Ga0233437, IMG submission 182714) | Seawater microbial communities from Saanich Inlet, British Columbia, Canada - SI_122_August2016_200_MG | ecosystem: Environmental > Aquatic > Marine > Inlet | place: Canada: British...
CATTGCGGGGAAGACAAGCCGCACGGCCTCCCACTCGCCCGGGTCATCAGCGCTTGCGACCTTGACTTGGGAGACCGCTTGGCAGGCGATCCGGTCGGACCACTCGGCGAGGTCTGCGATACCGGCCAGGCTGGGTGCGGCGGCCTCTTTCTTCTCGTCGTCGTCATTGGCGACAGCGATAGCCGCGGCCATTGCGTCGAGCCCCACGCCAGCACGCGCCGCGTCTGCGGTCGTGAGTACGCGGACCTTCCATGTGATGGTCTGGTCGTCGATGGTCTGGACGACCTCGCGGGCCGTGTATTTTGCAAGTGCGCTGATTCCCATGGGGGAGCCTCTTAGTTTGCCGTGGCGGTTGCCGTGGCGTTGATGAGTGCGAACTCAAAGGACGGATCGACCGAGTCCGCGTAGGCCGAGAACGTGACGGTTTCGGTCAAGACGCCGAAGTCGCTAACGTCGCCGCTGATGACGGTGGCGATCGCGTTTCGGGCGGTGATCTGCAACGCGTTGGGGCTCGTGGCGCCCGTCGAGTTGATGACGAGATCCTGCTGAGTCTCGGCGAGGTGCGCGGTGTACTGGACGTCGTCGCGGTAGGACCGGACAAGCACGACCTCGGCAGCACGGGGCGCGCTGATCTCCGGCTCGGTGGTCTCGGACGCGCCCAACTCGGGGATGCGAGCAAGCTGGTTGTTCAGCGAGATCGACAGCGAGCGAGTCCCCGCCACAAGACTGCCGTGCGTCGCGGTCCACGCGTGGTGGTGCTTGATGAACTCGGCGTCTGTGAACGTCGGGGTACCAGCCGAAGCGCGAGCCGCCGAGGTCTGCCCGATGAAGTCGAGAGACAGCGTGGCGATCCCGTTCGCGGCGATCTCCAGCGTGCCGCTCGAGACCTTCATGCCCTCGAAGACCTCCGAGTTGGTCGCGTTGCCGCGGATGACCTCGATCGTCAGGCTCGGGAGCGCGGCCGTCATGGCGTAGGTGTGCGTGTAGGGCGAACCCGTGCCGGACGTCGAGGACGAGCCAAGCCACGCGTCGAGGAGCATGCCGATCGCGTCGTAGCGGCCCTGGACGACGACGTTACCGCCCGCTTCAATGGACTCTTGGAACCGGTCGCGGCGGTCACCTGCGGCGCCCTGGCACAAGTGCGCGACGTCGCCGGAGATGACCGAGCGGGCGATGGTGGTTGAGACCACCTTCAGCCAGTTCGATCGGGCTACAGCCGTGCCCCATGTGGACTCGACACCGATGCCGATTGCTGCGCCGCGGCCTGAAGTGGGGACTGCCATGGTTTCTCCGGGGGCCTACGTTTCGTCGGCGGTGGTCACATCGAGAAGGAATCGAGGGGTAAGGACTCGCCCACCGGTCGTGGTGAGCGTGGGCGCGATGGTGTACTGATTCGCCGTCGTGCCTGCTTTGAGCAAGAAGCGCACGAGGCCATCCGCTGTCATGCGGGTTTCGGTCAGATCATACATTGCGGTCTGGTCGGCTGCCGCGAGCAGTACTTCGACGTCCACGCTCACGAGTTCTTCGCAGTCTGGGTGCCCGTTGTAGTGGGCGGTCCGCTTGGCGAGCACGGCGCGCACGTCAAGCCATACCATGATGGTCTCGGCGGCGGCCTTGCCGATGATCTGAGTCGGTCGCGTGGCCCCAGCGGGCCCGACGTAGGGCGACACTATCGGGCCGTCCACGTCGCACGTCCAGGCGTACCCGGTGCGCGCAGATGCGGCCGTAAATGACCCCTCGTTTGTGGTGTCGGAGCCGCCCGCGTAGATGAAGATCACGCCCATCACCTGCTCAGCGGGCGGGGTCCAGTTGTCGACCTCGACCACGAGCGTGCGGGTAGCGAACGTGAACGAGGACGCCTGCCAAGTCAGGTCCGTGGTCCCGTCGGCGTCGGTCACGCGGATCGTGGACTTGTCGTCGCTGGCCGCGTCGATGGCGTCCCAGAACTCGACGTGATCCGCGGGTACCGTGAACGAGATGTCAATGGCGGACGTGCCGGACGTCAGCTTGTCGACAATGATCGGAACGCGAACCGTGCGGCCGGACTTCCAAGACATCAGGGCACCCCGTCGAGGTAGTGGCGAATGTCTATCCTGCCCGCGACGACGCCGAAGTTGAACCCGGAGTTTTCCTGAGCGCCGTCGAATGCGTCCCAGCCCATGAACTGGAGGTCATTCACGGCGCCCGACAACGAGCGGTCCGACCGGGTGGCGAGGAACACGTCATAGCCGAGACGCTCTGCCGCCTGAGTCCTGCCCGCGGGCGTGTTGTCCAGCCCCGCGACGAATCCCGCGAACTTGACCTCTTGGAACGCGTCGTAGTCGCCGAGCTCGGGGCCGGCTTCGGTGCGCGTCACCTCGGTCCAGATGTAGACGATGGGCGCGCGTGGCTTGTGGTCGACCGGCGGTGCACCCTGCACAACCTTGCCCGATGGCGTCAGGTCGTACGTGTAGTCGCCGGTTCCGTCGATGACCGTGGCCAGCAGCGTGGCCAGCGCCTCGCGGACGGTCTCAAGGGGGGAGGCAGGCATTAGGCACCCGCCGATACGCGCTTGAACGCCTCGTCAAGCGACACGAGCAGCCGATTGGGGAACGCCTTCGAGGCATCGCGGGCGGCGGGCCCGAGGTATGGGCGCTTGGGCATGGTGACGCTCTGGACAACCACGAAGTTACCCGACCCGTCGCCGCGGCTGACTCCTGCCCGCGTGTCCCCCCCGCCCACCGAGAACCGGAGCGCTGCTGCCCTCTTCGGCCGGATGACTCCGCCAAACTCATGGATGCGCGCATAGACGACATCGGACGCGCCCGACCGACCGCCAGCGCTCCACACGACCTCGGGACCGTTGGGGCCCTTGCGCACGTTGCCGGCGATGCTGCCCCGGAGGCGCCCGCTACGGACGTTCAGACCGGAGGCGCCACCTTTGGTCACGTTCAGCTTGGCGCGCGTCTCACCGTCCAGTGCCGCGCCGATAAGCGCCTTCCTGGCGGCACCCGACAGGCCCACAGACGACGCCTGCCCACCGAGGGACTTCAGGCGCTTGTTCATCTCCTCGACGGTGATACTCACGCGACCCCCAGATGGATAATCAGGAAGCCGCTGTCAAGGATGGCCTTGACGTCGGGGAGTAGGCCGCGCGGCGACAGGCGAACCGTTGACGAGAGCTGAGTCACGCCCTCCAGCCCGATCCGGGGGATACCGCGGAATGCGTGGAGCGTCTGGAGAATGCACGCGTCTTTCAGGTCGTCGGGCACGGTCGCGAACCCAGCCACATAGACGACCTTGATCGCCGCGACAGAGTCCGACCACGCGCCGGCCGTTCCGTCGGGGCGCATGATGAACTCGCCCGACAGCAAATCGGTCTCGAAGTCGGTGCCGTCAACCACAAGATCGGCGGTGGCGTAGTCCATGTCAGGATCGTCGTGTACCGACGTGATTGACACGATGGGGACGCACGGGACGCGGACGGTCTGCCCACTCAGCCGCAAGACGGGGTGTGTGCCGCGCTTGCTGTAGTGCGTATAGGTCGTGTCTTCCATCGTCGGCGACACGGTGGCCGACGCGGGCGGGTACCCGCAATAGCGGGCGAACACGGCGCCCACCTTGCCGATCACAAGGTCAAGCAACGTGTCCTCGGCAGACACGAGCGAAGGGTCATAGGCGCGGACCTCGGCGGCGGAACACAGGGCCACGGGTCACGCTCCAGGGTCGGTCAGCACCTCAACACGAGCCGTTGCGGCCCGCTGGACAGAGTCGCGCCCGTCTTGCTGAAGGACGAGCAACTTGTCATCGTACTCACCAGCGGCGATGCCTTTCGACAGCGTCCGCCAGTGGATGCCCGCGAATGACCCGGCCGAAGCCATGGCCCGCGGTGCAGGGGTCGCCATTCGGTGCCAGTAGTCGGCAGGCAGGCGGTCGGCAGTGGCGGCAGGAACCTCCACCACCTCACCCTCTGCCACGACACGGGCAACGCCTGGGAGGGTACCGCGGTATCCTCCTGGCTTGTCGCATCGCATCGTGACGGGGTCGGCCACTTAGTCGCGCATGATGGGGCCGGAGAAGATGATCTCGCTGGCCGTCAGAACCACGCCGGTGCCGGCAACAGACTTGACGGCGCTAACCACCTCGTCCGTTGAGACCTCGACATCCTCGCCGGTGCCGGTCAGAGTGATCTCGAACGGCGTGCCAGCCACCCACGAGCCACCAGCCACGTCGGTGACGATGGTGCCGAGTGTGGTCGATCCGGCCTTGACGGTCAGGGTCGCGTAGTTGGTCGCGTGAGCGGTGACCGCGGCCGACGGTACGACCGTGACCTTGGTGATCCGCATCTTGGCGGCCTGCTTCCACTGTCCGTAGTCGGACGGGGTGGACGCGGCGTTTCCGGCGTTGATGTTGGTCGGGAAGACCCGGACCTCGCCAAACTCAGGGGCAGACATGGGCAGCTCCGATCAGATGTTGTAGCCGTTGACGACGTTCGCGACCGACGCGGCGTCGGGCGTGTGCAGGGCGAGCCGCTGGGTGGCGACGAGGTTGACGATGCCCGACTTGATGTCGGTGTCGAGCTCGACGCGGGTGGACCGGCGGGAGTACCAGTTGAACCGGTTACGGAGGAACCCGCAGACGACGCCCTTGGTGGTGGTCGTCCCGTCGTAGAGGCCCGACGCGTTGAACTCGCTCGGCAACATCGGCGTGGTCGCGATGGCCCATGGGCCGACGACTGCGGGGAAGTTGCCGAGAATGGCGGCCTTCGGTCCGTACACGTCGACCGTCTTGGTTTCCGCGAGGCCCATGATCTTGCCGAGGTACACCGCGTAGCCGACCGCGAGCACCATGTCGGCGTTCGCAGGACCGAGCCCCTTCGGGCCAGCGACCAGCTCGGCGAGCTGGAGCAGGGTGGCGTACGTGAAGGTGGACATGTCCAACTCCGCGGCCGTGGTCAGGTCGTGAGCGCGGGCGCGCAGACCCAGCCAAGCCCGGCGAATGTCGCCAGAGCCGCCGAAGGTGGAGCCGGTCTCCCAGAGGCCGTCGACGTTCCAAGAGCCGATGCCGGTGTCTTGGTGCGTGGCGGCGGTGTCCGCGTGGAACAGCGCCTCTTCACGTCCGAGCATGTGGCCGCGGACGATGAGTTCACGCATCTCGGGGAGCGCCTGCACGATGCTGTCGTCGATTGCGTCGCGGTCCATCGGGATGTTGATCGCGAATCCCTTCGCGTCGATCGTGTTGCTGCCGGTCCCGGGAGTCGACCGGGTGAACTGCGACGGGTCGTCAGTCGTGATGTCGCCGTACAGGTAGGGGCGCGGGTTCGTCGACAGGAACGGCTTGATGAGGTTCTTGCCCTCCATCGGCCGTGTCGCGAGGGTGTCGCCGACCAGCCCGAAGTCAGACAGGGCGAGCGCCTTGTCAAGCTCGGCGAGCGTGATGTCGGGAATGAACTCGGCGCCGACACCGGCGGAGTCGGTGAAGACGCGCTCGACCCACTCGCCACCCTGCCGGCCCACTTCACCGGGGCCGCTGCTCAGGTGGTAGCCCAGCTTGGCGAACGTCTTGGGGGCGTACTTGGCGAGGGTGTGGGGGTTGCCCAGCTCCTCGTGCTTGCCCTTGCGCCGGACCGCGGCGCAGATGACCGCAGCCTCGAAGAGGTCCTTGGCGTCTTTGTGCCAGTCGCCGTAGGTCTTCGCGGAGGTCAGGAGGCCCTCGACCTGCCCGACATCCTGCCCGGCAAACTTGACCTTGCCACCGAAGAGGCGGACGCGCTCGGAACCCTGGGTGGCGTCGCGGCTCACGAACTGGCGAAGCTCGCCTTCGGGGCCGTCGCGGCGGGCGCTTGCGTCACGGACGGATGCGGCGGCCTTCAGCTCGGCCAGCTCGCGGTCCATCGTGATGAAGTCGGCCTCAACCTTCTTCGCGCGCTCGTCGAGTTCCGACTGAGTGCGCTTGCCTTCTTTGAGGTCGGCGTGAAGGGTCTGGAACCCCTCAACGATCCGGTTTCGGGCATCGGCGTCGTTCTGCACGCCGTCAAGAGAGAAATCGCCAGCCATCAGGGACTCCGGGTTCGTGCGGCCACCGTACCGTGGCTCGTGTGGTGTGTCAATATGGAACAGGTGCGTCAATATGGAACAGGTGTATCATTTTGGAACAGGTGCGAGGAACGCGAACGCCGACCGCTTCGGGGCGCCCTCCACCTCGGTCGTCGTGTGAAGCCAGTCCAGCACGCCGGGGATCACGGGGGCGGCCTGTCGCTCCTGCCCTCCGTCCTGAACCAAGGCGCCCGCGTTCATCGGAACCGAGACCGGCGAGCATTCAAGCAGCAGGTTGTCGCGGAAGACCACACCCCGCTGGCTGAACCGCTGGTCGCCCTCGTCGAAGCTGGAGCGGTGGAGCACCTGAGCCGGAAGGAAACCAACCGACACGGTGCGCACGACGTTCAGGGCCAGTTGCTCGGCCACGGTCATCGACAGCGGATAGGACGCGATGGGCACGGGTTCGAGGTCGCCCATCAACGCACCGTCACGCACGCCGACGTTGTGCCAGATGCCCACGGGCGGATCGCTGGAGCGGTGGCCCCATGGCGCGACGGGGTTCTGCCGGAACTCATCGAGGCGCCACACCTGTTCCACGATGTCGCGGGCGCGGTCGCTGTCGGCGGTGCTCATGATGAACCGGAACCGCTCCTGCGCGCCCTCTTCGATCTCGTCCTCGTCGTCCTCGTGGGCTCGGTGGATGGTGAAGCCGTACGAGAACGCGCCGACCGATTGGCGGGTGACCGAGGCCAGCGCCCCGATCTCTTCGATGTCGGCGCTCGTGATGTCCCGCTCGTGCGAGATGATGGCCTCGATATCGCGGGGCCGGTTGCCGATGGCGCTCGACAGCACATCCAGCGCCCGCTTCTGCGGGGTGCCTGCGCGCTCGGCGTCGATGAGGAGCCGGAGGATTCCCGCGGCGGGAGTGTTCGTGATTCGGGTGAGCATGTCGGCTCCTACTTCAAGACTGGAATGGTGGTGCATCGGCAGTTGACGCTTTCAGATGCGGCGGCGAACTCACCGGGGCCGGGTGCAGTCTGCCCCGCGTTGTCCCCTGACGTCAGCGTGAACTCTTCGCCGGGGTTGACTTGCTGCCCGTCGAGGTCATCAGGGCCGCCGCCGGACCAATGGGTGGAGCGTGCGGCCCCATCCCGGGCAGACAGCCAGCCGACCTTGAACGACACGCCCGCGTCAGCCGCAGCCGAGTAGGCGAGGTTCGAGCCCTTCGTCATCAGCTTGGTCGTCTCGGTCCGCGCAATCCGCAGCGCCCGGATCGGTGAGAATGCGGGGTCACGGATGAGCCGCGCCTGAATGTCGTTGACTGACTCGCCTTGGAGTAGTCCCGACTGGACCGTCTTCGCGATCTGGCTCTTAGTGTACTGGTCGACGCCCGTGACCATGCGGGCAAGCTCTGCCTCTGCGGGGTCAAGCGTCGGGTTCCACACGATGTCATCGAGCCCGGCGCGGACCTGCTCATTCCACCCGAGGCGGAGGATGGCACGGACCCGCTGAACCCCGATGTGCTCGGCGGCGAGCTCGGCTTCCTTTGCGGTGTCGAGAACCACAGACATCTCGGAGGCGTTGAGCACCTGACGCACGACGAGACCCGAGACGGCCGCCTCTTTCGGCAGCACCTCGGCCAATCGTTCGACGGTCCGCTTGACACGGCCCTTCAGGTAGCCGACCCAGCGTTGGCGGAGTCGGTTCTCTGCCGGTTTGTGGGCCCGCGTGATGAAGTCGACCCATGCCCGCGTGCGGCCCTCTGGCGTCGTCATGTCGGGGCGGTCGCTGGGGGCCTCGCGGACAAGGAACGAGAACGGCGAGCGGGTCACGACGACCGGCTTGGCTGCCTCGATTGCTCGGAGCGTGCGGCGGGCCCATGCTCGACCAGTCGCGCCGCCGTAGAGCAGCCACGCGCGGTCGGTCTTGTCGGCGCCCTCGAAGTAGCGGACCATGTGCCGGACGGTGTCGACGGTGACAACCTCGCCCGAGGTCAGGGCGTGGGCAACCTGACGCGACCGGAGCGACGCCGCGGTGTCCTCGTCCATGCCGGACGCCACAACAGCAGCAAGCGCCGACGGTGGCGACATGAAGTCGGGCACGGTCTCCGGCTCGGTCGGCATGTCTCGCGAGCAGCAGATCGGGGCAATGGCGTGGGCGGCACTCACGCTACGGACCGCTCAGCGCCGAATACGGTGATAGCAAAACGGGCCGCGTCCAGGCTGGCGATAGCGTCGGCCCTCAGCTCAGGGCTCACGATGTCGAGCCGCAGCACTTCGATCGCGGCGTCGAGCTCGTCGGCGGCCTCTCGGAGTGCGGCATCATCGACCGCCACGACAGCGACGGACGGAATGGCGCGGGCGTCGTCCTCGGGCGCGACGTCAACGACCTCGGCAACCTCGACCGTCTCGGGCATCCATAGATTTGCGGGCTGGTCGGTGAACCCTTCATAGGTCGCGGCCACCGCAGGATCGGCACCCATGTTGACCCACTGCTGCACGCGGTTGAGTGCCGCCCCTTGTGAGTCTTGGAGCGCGGGCACCTTGCTGTAGTCGTGCGAGACCGAGACGTTGTCATCCCACATCTTCGCCAAACGGGTCCAGGCGTCGTCAAGCAGCGCCGACCGCGCCATATTCCGCGTCCAGTACGTGACCGCCTCTTGCTGAGCGGTAGCGAAGTTGGCCGCGTCGGGGATGCCCGCGATGGTCGGGGGAACGGCGAACACGGATAGCACCGTCTGCCGCGACCAAGTGCGGGATTCGAGCCCCTCCATGTCCTTCGGCGACCAGCCGATGACGTCGAGTTTGCCCGACCCGTCGAGGATAGCAACGCCTCCGTGGTTGTCGCTGAACACCTTGCGGAACGCGTCCTTGATGCCCTGGACGATGCGCGGGTTCCACGTCGTTTTATCGTCGGTCGGACGGTAGACGGCGGCGGGTCGGCCCGTAGCTGCGGTGCGCGCCGTTGCCTTCGCCAGCTCCAAGTCGGCGTCAAGGTCGGGCGCCAGCGTCTTGATAGGACTCGTGCCCATCAGCCCGCGTGGGTCATCCTCCCAAGACAGGGAGCGGATGTGCAGCACGTCAGCGGCGTCGTAGATGACGGACGCGCCGCCGGTATCGTACTCCCAGCCGAGGAGCCCAGACGGCCCGGGGATGGCCTTCATGCGTGCAGGGTGGAGCCGCCGCAATCCGACGGGCAGATTGCGCACGCCCCGCAGAATCAGAACGTAGGCGTTCGCGGCCAACGTCAGGTCGGCGGTAATCTGCATCTGGAACACACGCCCCGAGATGCCGCCGCCCGGGTTCGCGATCAGGTCGGTCGCCGGGTGGCTCTCCAGCCGTTCAGGCTCGCCGTTCGTGGTCGCCGATGCCACCAGCGGCAGGCTCGCCAAGTCCTCGGCGATGCGGGATACGCAGACATGCACCCACGGGTTGACCGCGTACGAGTACCACGCCCGTTTTGGGGAGTAGCCCGGCGCGGTCGGTCCGCCCGAGGCGAAGTCGGAGCCGCTCGTGTAGTTGTCCGGCGTGGGCTCGGTGACGTTGACGAGGCGCATAGCTCGAAGCGTCGCGAGCGTTGCGCGGCTGAGCCAGTTCGGGCGAGTAGTGACGATGTCGTGTGTCAAAATGGAACACCCTGCTCCAGAATGTACCACGTCAATCGGTCAGGGGCTAACGCGCCACCGCACCGCCGGCATCTCATCCCACGGATGCACCACCAAAACGAGCCGCTCCGCGTCCAAGACCGCCAGCCGTGCCCTGCGCGTGAACCCCAACCCCTCGGGCTTCGGCGGCGCTACGTTGACGGTCTCGACCTCGAACGCGGGCCAGCCCCACGCGCGCCCAACATCAGCCAGCCCGGCGGCCATCTGGTCGGAGTGGACGAAGGCGTCGGGTAGAACCATCTCGTCGTGTCGCTCGATGAGGTCAGCGATGCTCCACCCCCAGCACTCGCGCGGGTAATGGTGGTGGACGTATGCCCATGTGAGCAGGCCGCACGCCCTCTGGGTCATCCACCGCCCTGGCGCGGGCTCTCCCGATATCTTGGGCCATGCCGCAACCTTGGGCCACGCGTCGAGGTCAGCGCCCACGCGCGCCGGGCCGCGGGCCCCTCTCAGGTACCTGCCCCACGTCCCTGCCACGTCGTCGCAGTCGGTTAGGCCGCCCGTCCAGTAGTCGAGCCGGTCAGCGCCGCCCTTGGGGCCCGCTCTGAACCAGTGCCAGAAGTGGGAGACGTGCCACGCCAGCGGGTGGCGGACGCTCGACAACGTGTGGCGGGTGCGTGGGAAGTCGGCAAGCCACGTATGCGACGGCCCCGGGGCCACGGTCACGAGTCCCGCGGACACCATGGTTCGCTCCATCGTCGTCGACCCGGACTTGGGCACGCGGCACACGGTCAGGTCGTCACCGAGCAGCAAGGGCCACCTCGTCGTCATCGCGGATTGGTTGAGTCCAGCCCGCGAGCCGCAACCCGTATGCCAGATAGCGCAGGGCATCCCACGCGTGGTCGTCGCCCCGTACTGCGGTCTCGTCCTTCTTGCGTTCGTCCCACGTCAGGTTTTCCATCTCGCGGATCGTGTTCGTGCAGCAGTCGTGAAAGACGATGTGAGGCTTTCCCTCGACGTCAAGCTGTATCAGGTCGTCGAGCGCGTCGAAGCTGGCGCGGCGGTTCTTGCGCGCGACCGTGGTTTGGATGTCGAAGTCGTGGGCGAGCGTGCCCCGGGAGTCCAGGCCCTCGGGGTCGGCCCATCGCACATAGGGCTCTTCCTCGCTCCGCCCTGACCCGCTGCACTCGGGGCAGACCTTGCCGTCCTTCGTGGTCTTGCCACTGGCTGCGGACATTCTCCAGCGCCACCAAGCATCAGACCCGATCTCGTGCGGTTGGCACTCGTCGCACCCTTCAGCGTCCCAGATGGCGCGGGCATGGTCGCGGATCAGTGTGTCGGCTTGGTAGTGCTCGCGGTAGACGTGGACCACGCCGTCGGACTGGTCGAGGGCTGCCCAGACGTGGACGAACGGGGCCCGCGTCCCGAAGTCGATGGAGCCGAATGTGGGCCACTCCTTGGGCGGCGTGAATGACTCGACGACGTGGTTAGCGCGCTCGAACTCGGGGTGTACCGCGCCCTCCAGCGCCGTGATGACGCCACGTTGACGGGCGAGGCGGATCCGCTCGCCGTACCGGGCCAGCCGCTTCAAGACTGAATGCCGCGGGACAAACGGGTTGTCGAGCGCGTCCAAGTGCAGCACGAGAACGTCGGCGCGTGGGTGGCGAACGTGCGACTCAAGGAGCGGAGTCCAGCCCCGAAGCGGCGTCATGCTGAACAGCATCCAGCCGTCGAAGTCGGTCAGCCGCGCGTCGAGCTCCTCAACGATTCCGTCGGTGTCGCCCCCGTCCGGCTCTTCATCGGGCCACACGACACGAGCAGCGGCACCCTGCATTGACCGGCGCCCCTGGTCGACTGACTTGCAGATGACCGCGGCGCCGTTGCACTTGGCATCCGCCTGCCCGTTGCCGTTCCAGTTGTAGTATTTCGCGGCGTCGGGCATGTACCGCGTGATCTTCGGCCTGACGTACTGCTTCGAGTCGTTCGAGGTCAGGGCGACGGCGTACCCGAGGCCGGGCCCGGTCGGTAGCCGTCGCTCCGGCACGAGGGCGAGGTCAATACCGTTCTCGTTGCACCATGACACCACGTCGGGATGGTCGCGCCCGAGGCACACGGCTGTGACTACCTGCGCGGCGCCCTCGCTCTTGCCGGTCCGGTTGCCCCCCAGGATGAAGACCCGGTCAGCGTCGGAGTACAGCGAGCGCATCACAGCCAACCGCTGGCTCGTCCGCGCCTCCCGCACACCGCAATCGGGGCACTCGTGGACCTGAGCAACGCCCGTCCATGTCATCTCGGGGCCGTCCCACTGCTTCAGAACGGGCGACCACTCGCCACACTGGAGGCACCGAGGCGCCCATAGCCGAGCGTGTGCGAGCGGGTGCTTCGCCCTGTGCTCTGCCGTCTCGGTGGCCCATCCGTTGACAGCGTCGATGGCGGTGGCGACCTCGGGATCCTTCTCGTCCTCGGGCGTCAGCGAGTCGAGCCACGCCAGCGCGTGGTCGGTGGACTCGTGGATGGTCTCCGCCGCCAGGAACGCCCGCAGGTGCGCGTGTTTGTCAGCGACAGGCTCGGCTACCGCGACGCTCACCCGGACTTGACCAGCCGCAGCCCTTGGACCTTGCCGCGCGCGTTGTCCTTGCCGACGGCCGGGGTGCGCTCGGTGGTGTCCTTGGTTTCGACTGCGGACGACTTCGGGATCTTGAACCGGTCGAGGATGCTGTTGGCCGCGGCCTGCCGCTCTCCTGACTTGTCGGCGTCGCGCATCTCCTCGCCGAGAACGCCGATGGCTTCGGCAATGAGTGCACGGCCGTGGGTGAGCGCTTCGTCCATGAGCGACTGTAGCCCGGCCTCCAGGGCGTCGTTGAACTCGGGCTGTAGCCTCCACTTGCGCAGGCACGCGACAGACACTCCCGCGAGTTCTGCCGCTTCGCCGTAGCTTTTTCGCGCAAGGATGGCGCTTAGGGCGGTGATCTGCCCGGGGCTAAGGTTCGTACTTTCCTTGACTTTTGCGCTCACCTGCCCCCCAGCCCAGCCGCCAGCCCTTCAGCCTCCGACGCAGTCATCTCGACCACGACGTGACGCTTGACGAGCGGTGCCAGTGTCATCAGAACTTTATCGCCTGCAACAGTCAATCCGAAGCCGCACGCGCTCGACCCGAGGCCCTGAGCCGCGGCGTACGGGGCCGTGTCGTTGAGGCCCACAACCTGACCGGATGTGCCCTCGCGAGCCATTGCCGCGGCCGTCGAGAATGCCGCCGCCTGCGTGCCCCACCGCTGAGATCCCGCGAGGTGACACACGGTCGGCTTGCGTGCGTCAGTGTCGACGGCGAGGACGCATAGCCAGCGGTTGCACTCGGCCCGCGCCTTGGGTGGCGTGGTCGCGAGGGCGGTGGCGAGGAGCAGGGCGATGGTGCTCATGGGGTCAGTGTAGCCGATTCCGGCCCCTTCTCGCTGTTGCCTGCCTCCCCCCGCAACCTGTCCCCCAACTCCGTCCCCACCGTCCCAAACCCCGCGGCCTCGGTCGTCAGGCGCTCGACTTCATCAGCGAGCCAGCGGACCCCTTTGCGCGTCTTGACCACGTCGTTGGGCGTCATGCGGTGGTGAAGGCATCTGCACCCGCCGTTCGTGCCCATGCCCCTATGGACACCTGGGACAAGCAGGACGCAGGCGTTGTCACTGCATCGGTGTGGGTTCTGGGCGCTCACGTTGCCTCCATTGAGGCCCACCGCATCCAGTGCGGCCTGAGTCTGCTGTTGATGTCATCGAGCTCGGTCGTCAGGCGCTCGATCTCGGCCTCAAGTTCTGCGATCCGCCTGTCCTTGACGCTGATGATGTACTCGGCATCACGGGCGACCTCTGCGGCTGATTCCTTGTGCTGGGATTGGAACGTGCCGATGGTGGGGCCGCCAGCAATGAACCGCTGCGGGTAGTTGTCCGCCCTCGCGCTGCGGAGCATGTCCGTCGTCGCGTCGCCCAGAACGGTCAGGCGCTCGATCTCGGCGGCCTGGGTGGCGATGAGGTTGGCCATTGCGGGGGCGACGAGCAGTAGTCCTGCGAGCCGGTCGGGGCAGTCGTCTACCACCGTGTACTTGCCGTGTACTCCACTGTACTCCAGCCGCGTATCCTCGTCGTTCTCCGCCGCACATGCTCGGAGTACGCCGCCAAATACGGCAGCGTGCATAGCCACCTCGGCCGGTGTGATTGGGGGCGTGGTCATGGCTTCACCTCCATCAGCTTCGATGCCACGTTGACCAGCCCGGCGAGCGCCTCTGGCAACGTCACCCGTTCACCATCGACGTACGCCGCATCCCCAAGCAGTTCGTAGCAGCGGTCGACGTCGTCCAACCGCTCCAAATCCTCAAGCGGCACCACAGCCACCAACGGCCGGCGGTGCGAGGTCACGACGTAGCGCGTGCGATTGGTGGCGACGTCCATGAACGCATCGCCACCGGAGCGGCGGAGGTTGGCCATGGTGATGGTTTTGGGGGTGGTCATGGGGACACCTCGGGTGCTTTTGCGTTCTCGTCGACAAGCCGCAGGATCTCGCGCAACACCGCGAACGGGATCGGGACTGTCACAGGCATGTCGTAGGACTCGTAGCCGTCGCTGGACCGTGAGCAGCCGAGGACGTCCAGTGTGCCGTCTTCCGTGTCGATGGTGAGTTCGTAGTCGGTGTCCGTGTGCGAGATGTCGACGTCGAGGTTTCCGGGCTTGCTCCATGACCAGACCTTCATCGTCCACAACTGGTGAGTCCATACGCGGTTGCCGTGCTCGTCGGTGACCCATGTGTGGTCGCCCCCTGCCGCCGGGGTCTCGTCGGTGGGGGTCATTGGGGCACGTCCGCGGTCCTGACTACTGTGGCGAGGATGCGAAACACCCGCGTGTCATCGGGGAACGCGACCATCCCGCCGTCCATGATGCGGGTTGACCACGCATCGCCAGCGTCATCGGTAGTGTCGCCGACAATCCACTCGACGGAGTATTGCCCGCTGCTGAACGCCCAGAACGCCCCGACCGGCAACGTCCCATACTCGACCGTCTGCGGCCCCTCGCTCGTCTTTGCTCCACTCATCCCCTCTCCCTCCGTCAATCGTTGCCCTCTTCGCCGCCGGTCCATCCAGCCCCATCAAGGTAATGTGCGTTGTGCGCGCTGTCAACGCTGGGGGTGCTTGTTTGGGGGGTGTTGCTTCTACTAAACCTTTCGTGGACCACCTGCCCCACCTTGTGGGCCATCAAAGGCTGTCGTCTGTTTTAGGGCCCGTCCCCTACCCATACTGCTACTATATAAAGATTCATGAAAGTTGATAGGTAGGTAGGGCATATTGGCTGTAGTGGCGTCCTGCTGCACATTCATAGGTGGGGCACGAGACGCGAAAAGGTGGGGCATAGGCGAGGCGTAGGCGAGGCACCACCGAAACGAAGAAGGCACCCGGAGAGGCCGCGCCAACCGCTGCCCCACCGAGTGCCCCACCATGGCCACCGATCTGCCCCTCATTCGTCCGGGTTCAATACCCTCGTGCGCTTGTGCCAGCGGTAGACCCGGCGGCCATCGAACTGGACCCGGCGGCGCTCGTACCCCATCGCAGTCAGCACCCCACCGATCCGCATCTCATCCGCTTTGTTTTGCTTGTCGCCATCCTTCTCGATCGCGGCGTTCAGGACCTCCTCGATCGTGAATCCCTTTGGAGACGTGGGCAGGTCAAGCCAGCGCTCTACCTTCGGCGCCCACGGGTCCTCGTGCCGGTACTGCTCATGGGCCTCGGTTAGCGCGTCGTCCTCGTTGACCTCCAGCCACCATCTCTCATTGTCGTTGAACGCCTCGACGGCCTCCGCCCACAACTGGTCACGGTCGCGCTCGACCTCCACGACCTTCGGCATGCTGCGCACCTCCGCCGGCCAGAACCGACGCGCCCCCGTTGGGTCGCCGAGGAACGACGGCTCGTTGGTGGTGCCCACGAACACGACCTGCCGCGGCTGCTCCACTTGGTTCCGGCCGTACGGGGGCCGGAAGTGGTCGATCTGGGCAGACAGAAACGCCTTGACCGTCTCCGCGTCGCGCGGCCGCATCGCTGCGAGCTCCGCCATCTCGTAAATCCAGGCCCCACGGAGCGCCATGTAGGCGTCCTTGTTGCGCAGGTCGATAGCGGAGTCGCGGAAGTAGTCAGGCCCGGCGAGCGCCCGAAAGAACGTGCTCTTCCCGTACCCCTGCGGCCCGGCGAGAATCAGAACCGTGTCGACCTTGCAGCCTGGGTCCATGACTCGCGCAACGCACGAGACCATGAAGCGGCGCGACAGCGTGTCATGCAGCCCGCTGTCCTCGCATCCGGCGTAGTTGGTCAACAGCTTGTCGATGCGCTTGACCCCATCCCACCGCAGGCCCGTCAACCACTCCTTGATTGGATGGTAGGCCAGTTTCCGCGCCGTGAAGATCACGATCTCGTGGGTCAACGCCAGCGAGGCCCGCAGCTTGTACGTCCGTGACATCGCCATACGGATCCCGGTGACGTGCTCGTCTTTGAGCAACTTGCCGCGCCACTCGACGACGCCAGCGAACGAGTTGAACCGCAAACGGGAGCGGAACCACGGATCGAGGCGCAAAACGTCCTCGACGTTCTCGGCAATCAAGAGCGGGTTCTTGACGAACTGCATGACGCCGTTCTCGTCGGCCTCAAGGTGTTTCGGCGGGTGCTGCAACTTGTGCCGCACCGCATCAATCTGCGCAGCCCTGTCGCGCTCCCAGCCGTTCTGCGTCTCGTCTACGAGTTGATCGAGAAGACCCATGGCCCATCCTCCTTGCCTTTGTTGATGCCGTTTGTGACAGCCCGATGGGCCTCCTTTGCTTTCAATCCAGACGTTGCGGCCGCGGCCATCATGGCAGCGTACGCCTCGCCCTCATCCAGCCAACCGCCGATGATGAGCTGCCCCGCCGCCCTCGCTCCGGTGTAGCACTTCGCGTTGCGGCCGCGCTGCCCCTTGCCGCTCGTCGCCGTCGCAATGTCTCGCGAGCGGTTGTCCAGCACGATCCGCGCGTACTTCTGGCGGCCCCGGTGCTCCCTGTCGACATCGTCGAGCGAACGGCCCGCCGATGACTTCGGCATGATGGGAGGCACCGCGAAGACTTCGGGCGGCGGCATGTGGTACGCCTGGAGCCATCGCCACGACAGAAGCGACCCCGTGAACGTGCGGCCGCGGAACCACGCCGACCGCTTCGCCCACTCGCCCGCAGGGAGCGCCGGTTGAAAGTAGAGCCGGCTCGTGTTCTTGCACGTCTTGTCAATGTGCGCGCCCCACGACCTCGCCCAGCACTCGGCGGCCGCCCATGTGTCCAGCCACCGATCTGCCGGGCAGTCCTCAGCGAACGGGAACACGATCCGTGCCTTGTGGTGGTCCGGCTTGTGGCTCCACGTCGTGTGAAGCGCCGCCCGCATCTCGAACCCCGCTACCGTCCGCTCCACCTCGTCCAAGTCTGCCCCGTCGTCGATGTCGAGCACGAGACACGACACAGACGCGACGTTGACGTCGAACCGCTCATGGGGAGCGTCAGGATTCAGCCTCACCGGCAGCCAGCCCGGGGCCCTCAGTTTGTCGGCCGACTCCACCCGCTTCGGCGTCGTCATGACCTTGGCCAGCAGCTTCCACGGCACATCCATCACGCTTGTGAGCCTGTTCCCGACCGCGCCGTCCACAAGGCACACGCCGTACCGGCGCCCATCGTCAGCCAACCGCGCCGCGTCGTCCGCAGCCTTTTCCGTAGCCCTCTGGGCGTCCCGCTCGTCGCACAACCGGCGAGCCAAGAGCAGCGCGTCCGGCATCATCCCGCCCTCGTCGCTCAGGGCATCACGCACAGCGGCCGCGCGAGCATCAACCGGTAAAGCGTCCAGCGTCTCCCCAACCCGCGCCATGGCCGCCTTGGGCCCCTCTCCCGGCTCACCCTTCTGCACTGCCTGCCACACGAACATGGGCACCGCTACGTCTGGGTCCTTGCTTGCCCATTGGTCGACGGTCATGGCTGCGCCTTGCTGAACTTCACCAGCAGGTGCGAGACGGTGACCGCTTGTGCAGCGTTAACCATACTTGTGGGGCAGTGTGCGTGAAGGCCAAATCCGCGAGACCGCTTCATCATCGAGGCGCCGTTGGCCCACAGTTGGCGCTCCAGATAGCCCCGCACAGGGACATCCTCGGCGCATCCAGAGAACGGCAGATCGGGGCGCTCCCGGTCATACGTCGCGGTGACCCCGCTCAGCAGGACTTGGTCTGTCCCGATGGCCCATGTGGGACGCGGCAGCCTCCGACCATCTTGAGTCATCCAGCCATACCCGCACTGCGCCCCGATGACTTGACGGCGCAGCGTCCTCGCAGCCTTCCAGAACCCGCCATGCTTCCGTTTCTTCACCTCTATCGCGAACGCGATGTTCCCGTTCATTGCATCGACACGGCCGTACACGTACAGGTCGACGCGACGCGTCTTGGTTGACGTTTCCAAGAGGCAGAAGTCAGCGGGTACGCGCATCAGCACTTCGCGCTCTACGCGCCACCCGGCGTCGGACAGCTCGTCAGCCAGCATCGCCTGCACCGCGTATTCGTCTTTGCAGAGCAGGTAGTCGGCCGGGTTCACGACGACAGCCCAGGCCCACACAGCCCAGAATCGTCCCCGTGCCCGACCGTGTGCGGGTACCGCTCGGCCTCCGCCGCTGTGAACAGGAGCGGCGTCGCGTCGTCACCAGCAAACCCGTTCGCCATGAATCCACGGCTCAACAGGATGCCCCGGCACCATGAGGCATCTGCCGTGATCCCGCAGTGCGGCGCGACGATCTTGTCGTCGATGAATGCGACGTGCTCGCCTGCATCGTTCAGGATTGTGTGCCCGTAGCAGTAGCGGTCCCCGAAGAGGGTGAACGCCGGCTTGACCCATAGGCGCACGACTGCGCCACCCCCGGAGGGATTGTCTTCTCTCATGTTGATGTCCACTTGTCGCCTGAACTCCAGGCGACCACCGGGGCATGACTCCCGATGGGCCCCGTAGGTGGGGCAAGCCTGGAACATCAGAGTTGATGCACCGGGAAGCCCGGCACGAATCAACCCTATTCCGACGCCGCCGCCTCGTCAACCTTCGGCGCAAGCATGTGGTCAACCCCCGCTTTGACGGTCTCGACGCCGTAGTGCTGGGAGAACCGGCACACCGCGCCATCGTAGGACCAGTCCCAGGGGAAAGGCCCCTCGCCAAACTGGCCGCGCATCATCGTTCCGGTGCCGCCGGACTCGATCGACAGGAGTTTGTAGAACTGGCGGCAGAGCGAGAGGTTGCCGAGCCTCATTTCGTAGTCCACAACAAGCCCGCGGTAGGTCCTGATGTCTGCCACCACTTCGACAGACTCGGTCGCGGGGCACACTTGACGGGTCACCCCATCGACCGGCTCGCTCACCCGGCAGTTATCCGCGAGCGGAACTGGCACGGCCTGCGACAGACCGAAAATCAACCCAACGACTGGCACACTCTTAGGCATCACGCCCTCCTTTTGTAGTTTTCATCAAAGCCACCCCCGCCCCCGATACACCTTCTCCCGCGCCTTCGCATACCCGCGATACGGCCCCCAAGTATCGACGACGTCCACAATCAGCGGCTCCTGCCCATCCTCGTGAGGCCGGAGCGCTCGCCCAATCCGTTGCAAGACCCTCCCCACGTTCCGGGTCGGCTCGGTCAGGACCACGGTGTCCACCCTCGGCGCGTCCAATCCCTCATCAGCGAGCGACGTAGCCACGACCACGTCAACGTCGCCGGACCTCATGCGCCCCAGAATCGCCGCCCGCTCTTTGGGCTTCACGTCGCCCACCAATGCCGACGCCCGGACCCCTGCGACCTGCAACCCCTCGGCGAGTTGGTGCGCGTGGTCAACCAGCTTCACGAGCATCAGCACAACGCGATTCTGCTCGACCAGCAAGCGGGCCTCGAATATCAGCCCACCATTCCGCCCGTCGTCGTCCGCCAGTTTCGCCGCGCGCTCGTGGGCCTCCATGTCTTCGAGGTCAACGGCCGGCGCCTGCCACCATCGGATCCGGGGCTTCAGCACGGCGCCGCTGTCTTCGAGCTCGCGGTGGTCAACCTCGGCGACGACCTCCCCGAGCGACCACGTCATCCACGGAGATAGCCCGTCCATGCGCTCGGGGGTTGCCGTCAATCCATAGCGAAAACGGCCCGCGAGCCCGTGCATGATCCGCAGGTAGGTGGCCGCGGGTGCATGGTGCGCCTCGTCTTGGATGACGACGCCGAAGCGCTGCCCCCATCCGTGAGTCTTCCACCAAGACCACCGCGCGAGCGTCTGTAGCGACGCAATGACCACGCGCGCCTCGTCTCCGGGTTCGCCCTTCTTCCTCTTGCCGTAGCCGACGATCCCAGCCTCAACCCCAAGGAAGTCACGCACGCGCTCTACCCATTGGTCGGCGAGGTCGCGGGAGTGGACCAGCACAAGGGCCGGCGTGTCGTGCGAGGCCATGAGCGCACAGCCAATGCACGTCTTTCCGCTGCCTGTCGGCGCTACGATGACCCCGCCCGACCCGGTGGCCGTCGCAGCGTCTACCACGGCCTGCTGGTACGGCCTGAGCGCGCCCAGGAACGTCAACGACTCGGCCTCGGGGGCCACGGTCCTGTCTACGCCCGACCCACGAGCACCGGGCGCACAACGGGGCACCAACGCACCGCCGCGCCAGGGCCCTCCATCCTGCACACCAATAGGCGAGACCATGCGCGGCGGCTCACTCCCCTTCCCGTGCCGCTTCCACGCCACATACGAAGGATTGGGCAGTTCCAGACGCTCCGCCCAAACCCCCGCCCGCCCATCGCCGGCCGGCAGCAGAAGCGAACCCGTGACTGCGGCGGGGCGGGTCACAACGTCCCCCCGCGCAACCGTTTCACAGTCGACCGCAGAGTCCGCCCCCTATGGGCCTTCTCCACATCCCACCCCACCGCCACCGCGCACGCATCCCAAGAGACCCCTCCCGCGTCGTGCATCTCGCCACCGGCCAACGCAACCGCCAACCGCTCGTCACTCATCCGCCGCCGCCGTCCATTGGGACGAATCTTGTACTCGTAGCCGCGGTATCGGAGTCGCGCGCCCATGGTCCAGGGCGAGACACCCCAGAACGCCGCGACGTAGTGCAGCGGCTCTCCAGACCGGCGCATCAAGTCAGCCATAGCCGCCGCATCGTCGTCCCACTTCGCACGGAAACGCCGGACCGCTTGCGCCATCGCCCTGCCGGGTTCCTTCACCCGGCTAATCCACCCGACCACCGCGCCCGCGTCTGCCCATGTGCGGACGCCGGGGTCCCGCATGTACAACGTGATCGCGTGGATGACCCTGTCGGCTTGGCTTGTGTAGATTGGGGCTCGGGCGTTCATACCCCACCCCCATTGACGGATGGGCACCGCCGACCACAAGGCACTCTCGGACCGCCCAGCCCGCGATAACTGTGGGTAGTGGACGTGGTCGACGGTGCGTAAATCATCCGAACATACCGACTTGCTCGGTGTTCTCTTCGTTGCGCAGGTTCAGGCACGCGCGGCGGAAGTAGCTGTCCTTGAGTTCGACGCCGACGAACTTGCGGTCAAGTTTCAGCGAACCGACACCCTCGGATCCGACGCCGCCGAAGGGAGACAGGACCACGTCGCCGGGGTTGCTCCACAGCGTCAGCGCGCGGTTGATGATGTCCAGCGACAGCGGGCACATGTGCTTCTCGTCGCCGTCTTCGCGGGCCGCTCGGACGTTCAGAGTGTCGCGCGGGTCCCACTTCATCCAGACCGGCGACGCCCACTCCTGCCATGTGTCGAGCGGAATCCCTGCGCGCGTGTGGCTCACGGGCTCATAGACGGCCGACGCGCGGTCCTCGTCCTCAGGCCATTTGCGCATCATGACGAGGTATTCAGGGAGGCCTTGCCGCGAGTACGACGAGTCCTTCCGAAGCTGCTTGTACAGGAGTCCGTGGGCCTTCGTCTTCTGCATCTCTCGGACGGGGTTGGTCCAGAGGGTCACGCGCGAGTGGTACTGGAATCCGGCCTGTTCGTGGGCGCGGGTCAACATGCCCGGGAAGTCGACGAGACCGGACCGGCCAGACGAGCCCTTGTATCGCACGGTGTCCTTGCAGTGGACGATACACATCCGACCAGGACGGAGCACGCGCAGGAGCTCGTCAACCAGGAACCGATATCCTTCCACAAACTCGGCCGCGTCGGTGACGTTGCCCATGTCGCGGGTCGAGTCGCTGTAGGTGTAGACGTTCGCGAACGGGGGCGAGTACAGGATGCAGTCCACAGAGTCGGTGGGCATCTGCTTGACGACCTCGACAAAGTCGCCGTTGAACATTGCCCAGTTCTGGCCGTTGTCGGCGTTGAGGCACTGGATTGTCGGGAGTTGCTTGTTGCTCATGATGGTATTCCTTCTTTGATTACAGTGATTTGAGCCACGCCGGGACACGTCCATCGTGCGCGGGGTGGTACTCGATGAGCGCCGCGGAACGTGCAGCGGCGAGTCGGCTTGTCGCGAACATCTGCGCTTTCATGGCCTCATGGTCGGCCGCCTTTCTGTTGATGACATTCCACATGACGGTCTCGGTCGCGGCCATGAATACGTGGCAGTCAACGGGGCGAGTCTGACCGAAGCGGTACGAGCGCCGGACGGCCTGATAGAACGCCTCGTAGCTGTACGACCCGCCCACGAACGCGACCCGAGCGCAGTGCTGGTAGTTGAGCCCCATGCCTGCGATCTTCGGCTTGGTGACAAGGACTCCGCCGTCGTCGGCGAACCGCAGCAGCCCCTCCGCCTTCTTCTCGGGAGACTGGGCGCCTCGGACGTCAATGCAGCCGGGGAGCACCTTAAACAGTTCGTCCTGCTCGTAGTTGGTCTCGCACCACACAGTCCAGTGCTCGTCCGGCTCGGCCATGACCACCGCTGCCAATGCCGCCGCGCGGTCCGCCGCGGTCCGCCTCTTCTCGCTGTGGATGCTTGTCGCCGACAATTCAGGCATCCGAAACAGCCGCCCGTCCTGCCGGTCCTCGGTGATGTCGACCCCGACGTTGTGCCGGATGATGTTGAGCGGCGGCAGGTCGTAGCCCTCGTCGCTGTAGTCGCCCATGTCGGACGGCTTGCCAATGCAGCGAGCCCAGGACGTCACCCACCGCCAGAACGGCCGCACGGCGTGCCCCTTGAGCCTGTACTTGCCAAACTCGCGCTGATCCGTGATGAACCAGCGAGAGATCATCTGATGCGAGGAGAGCACGTCAAGGAACTCGGAGTGCGTTCCGAGCTCCAAGAAGTCGTTAGGCGCGGGCGTTGCGGTGCATGCGAGTTTGTACTGAGTGTTTCGCCAGTCATGTTGGAGGCGACGTCGAAACATGCCGCTGTAGTTCTTCAGAATCGACGACTCATCCAGCACCACACCAGAGAACCACGACGGGTCAACCTTGTGCATCATGTCGTAGTTCAGGACGTAGACAGCCGCGCCGGTCGTCACAAGCCCGACGTCAGAATCAAGCCGATAGACGCATGGGATGCCGAACTTCTCCGCCTCCCGCTCGGTCTGCCGGACCACCGCCAGCGGCGCCAGGATGAGCACCGGTCGCCCGGTCTGCTCGGTCACCTTGTGCGCCCACGCGAGCTGCATGAACGTCTTCCCGAGGCCGGTGTCGGCGAAGATCGCCGCGCGCCCCAGTTTGAGCGCCCATTCAACCGTCGCGCATTGAAACTGGAACAGGTCGAAGTCTGAACAGTCAGCGTCGAACCCGGCCGGCACATGCGCGCGGGCTTTTGAGGCGATGAATGCCTCGTAGTTGTCTTCCATGATTTCCCTCGTTGTTGATTCAGTTCTTCGGACCGGCATCAGAAACAGAAGCCACCGAAACCCCACGCAGCCCCACAAACCCGCCCACTTCAAATCGCCACGGCACCGACCCATCAGGCACGACCCCCGGACGTTTCACCCGCCGCCGCAACACAGCCAGCGCG